>Ga0335081_10000184_pt1 | contig 121740 bp, 107 predicted proteins | sample Lox_Sample_35_FD_206713 | JGI IMG/M metagenome (GOLD analysis project Ga0335081, IMG submission 206713) | Soil microbial communities from Loxahatchee National Wildlife Refuge, Florida, United States - Lox_Sample_3.5 | ecosystem: Environmental > Terrestrial > Soil > Wetlands | place: USA...
CAGCCGCTCGACTGCCATACGGCGGAATTCCTTCGGATAGCGACCCACTCGTTTCTTTGCCACCTGCAGTTCCTTTCCCTGCACAGTGTGCCTTTTCCGAGTGTCTCATTTGTGGGGGTCAGTCCAGGATTGTTTTATTGACTCACTGACTGAATGGCTCGATGACTCAATTCCTCCAAATCATCAATCAACAGTTCCCCATAGGCGTAGAATCTTGGGTAACGCATTCCCATGGGAGGTTCCCATGCCCGTCTACGATTACGTTTGCCTCGATTGTCACAAGTCCTTCGAAACAGTTCTTACTCTGAATGAGCACGACAAGGAAAATCCCAAGTGCCCGCATTGCGGGAGCAAGAACGTGGAACAGGAAGCGACCGCGTTCTTCGCAGTGACCTCGCACAAGAGCTAGGGGAATCTGTGGTTTTCAGTGATCCGCTCTCAGAGCGGCGGCGGCCTGTTGCGCTTCAATATACTCGGGAGCGATTTTCAGCGCCTCATTGAACGCGGCCAGCGCTTCCTCGGGGCGTTGCGCTTTAGCCAAGGCTTGACCAAGCTGAAAATACCCCTGAGCTGTCGGCTGGATTTGAACAGCTTTCGAGAAGTCGCGGATGGCATCCTGCGTCTGACCTTGCTTCTCGAACAGCATGCCTCGGCCAAAGTACGCGCTCGCGAGATTCGGACCAATAGCGAGCGCTTGATCGTAGCTTGCGCGAGCGTCTGCGTAATCTCCCAGATCGCGAAATGCCGCGCCCAGGTTGGTAAACACTAGCGCGCGCATCGGCAGATCGACGCTGACGTTCAGCGTAATGGCGTACTGGGCAATCGCCGCCCGCAGTTGGCCGTGTTGCTGCAAATACGTCCCCATGTTGGCATGGCTCCAGGGATCACGCGGCACGATCTCCGCCGCCCGCTGAAAATGTGCGAATGCCTCGTCGGGCTTCCCCAGCGCAAGCAGCGAATCTCCGAGATTGTCTTCCGCAATGAAATTCTGGGGATTCACCGCCAGAGTATGCGACCAGAGATCGTAGCCGCTCGCCCAATAGCCGATCTGACGATGCGTTGCCCACGATAGGCAACCAAGAACCAGCACCACGGGAATGGCACGCCAAGCAACACTGATCTTCAACCGGTCGAATGAATCTGCGATTCCCCAAACTACAAGCACAAATACGCCAATCAGCGGTATGTAGGTGTAGCGGTCGGCCATCGCCTGATAGCCCACCTGCACGAGCCCAATTACTGGAACCAGAGTACCGAGATACCACAGCCATCCAGTCTCGAGATAACGTTTTGAACTGCAACGCCAGACGAGCACGCTGATGGCAAGCAAAACAGCAACGCTGAGGGCGACCTGCCATGCCGGAAGCGAGTTTCCGGGATGCGGATACAGCACCGCCAGCTTCGCAGGCCAGATCATCTTCCAAAGGTAGGCAGCATAGGCGACGATCGAGTTCTCCAGCCGCACGCGAAAAGAAAACTGGGTTGCAGACCGCACGGCGCCGCCGGCCCGCTGTGCATGCATCGTGATCCAGGCGCTGGCCGCCGAAAGCGCCAGCAAAGGAATCTTTTCAGCCAGAAGCTTCGGGATCGACTGCTGCGGCACATCCCCGAGAGTACTCGCCCGGATTCCGCGCACTCTGCCCAGCGGCCAATAATCGATCAGCAACAACGCGAACGGAAAAGTAATCACCATGGGCTTCGACATCAGCCCACAGGCGAATGCCGCAACGACTACGACGTAACGTTGCAAATCGGGCCGACGCGCGTACCAGCCGTAGGCCCAGAGCGCCAAAAACATGAAGAATGTGCACAGCAAATTCTTGCGCTCCGCGACCCACGCCACCGACTCCACGTTCAAGGGATGCACGGCAAAGAGAGCGGCAACAATCAAGCTGCGGCCGGATCGTCCTGTTCCCCAAAGCAGCAATAAGAACAGCAAGACCACATTCACGGCATGCAGCAGAACGCTGTCGAGATGATGTCCGCCGGCGTTCAGATGGAACAATTCGTAATCCAGCGCGTGCGAGAGCCACGTCAGCGGATGCCAGTTCGCTTCTGCCGTCGTAGTAAAGGCCCAGCGGATCGTCTCTGCCCACGGCCCACGAATGTGCGCGTTCTGCACTACGTAGCGATCGTCATCGTAATTAATGAACGGATGCCGGTTCACCGGGTTGTAGAGCAGCACCGTTGCAGCCGCCAGTAATAGGCAGAGAATCAGGCGCTTTTTTTCCGGCGCAGCAAAGGGACCCGTGGGTTTTTCGCGGGAGTTTACCGGGATCTGCGTGGAGGTAGCCAACAAAACGATTCTGGCATAGATGCTCGACCGTTCCTAGCTGCGGGAGTGTTACTAAAGGAACCGCGGCATGGATTTCGATATCAGGGTTGCGCCTTCCAGCGGAGGATGGGCTTCCGGGCCGCTGCCGTCTCATCGAGGCGCGAGACTCGAGTCGAATGCGGCGCGTCGAGCACCATCTGCGGATCTTCTTCCACCTCTTCGGCAATCGATTTCATCGCTTCGATGAACAGGTCCAATTCTTCCTTCGACTCGCTTTCGGTTGGTTCGATCATCAGCGCCCCGGGAACAATCAGCGGAAACGCGGTCGTATAGGGATGGAATCCGTAATCGATCAGCCGCTTGGCGATGTCCATCGTGCGCACGCCTCTTTTCGCCTGCAGTTTGTCGCTGAAAACGACTTCGTGCATGCTCGGCGTGTCATAAGGAAGATCGTAAGCGCCTTCCAATCCCTTACGGATATAGTTCGCATTGAGAACGGCATCTTCCGTGGTCTGGCGCAAACCGTCGGGACCATTGGCCTGGATATAAGCGAGCGCGCGCACGAACATCCCAAAATTGCCATAAAACGACCGCACCCGCCCCACCGATTGCGGCCGGTCGTAATCGAAACCGAGTGTGCCATCCGGCCGTGTGATGACAACGGGTGTCGGCAGAAATGGCTCGAGATGCTTCTTGATCGCCACCGGACCGGAGCCCGGGCCGCCGCCCCCATGCGGAGTCGAGAACGTCTTGTGCAGGTTCAGGTGCATCACATCGACGCCAAAATCGCCGGGGCGCACTTTCCCGACGAGCGCATTCATGTTGGCGCCGTCCATGTAAAGCAGCCCGCCCTTCGCGTGCAGAATATCGGCGATCTTGTGTATCTCCTGCTCGAATACGCCTAGGGTGTTGGGATTCGTGAGCATTAGCGCGGCGACGTCCTCATTCATCTGTGCTGCCAGCGAGGCGACATCGACCATGCCGCGCGAATCCGACTTCAGATTTTCCACCGCATAGCTGACCATTGCAGCCGTTGCGGGATTCGTTCCGTGCGCCGAGTCGGGAATCAGAATCTTCTTCCGTGCATTGCCCTTTGACTCGTGATGCGCGCGCACCATCAGCAGGCCGGTCATCTCACCGTGCGCGCCGGCTGCGGGCTGCAGCGTGATCGCATCCATTCCGGTGATCTCGATGAGGCACTCGCTCAGCGTCTTCATGATGCGCAGCGCGCCTTGCGAAATCTTCTCCGGCTGATACGGATGCCCGTTCGCAATTCCCTCAACGCGTGCCACCGCTTCGTTCACGCGCGGGTTGTACTTCATCGTGCAGGACCCGAGCGGATACATACCCAAATCGATGGCGTAGTTCCATGTGGAAAGCCGTGTGAAGTGGCGAATGATTTCAATCTCGCTCACCTCGGGCATGTTGCCGAGATCTTTTCGCTCCGCAGCCCCAAGCAATCCAGCCGTGTCTACTTCCGGGACATCGAGCGGCGGCAGTTTCCACGCCGCTTTACCCGGCGAGGACTTCTCGAAGATCAGTCCTTCATTCTGATTGACGTGGCGCGTCGCTTTACGGGTCATGTGCTTCATAATTTCTTCAATCCCAAATCTTGAACCTGTGACGGAGGGGTGAAGGCTCTTCCTTCCCCGTTACAACTCGGGCACATTCCCGTGCCGCTACAATTTCGGCATTTTGGCTCGTCCTCATTCAAGTGCGTATTGATGCCCGTTCCATTACACTGAGCGCACTTGCCGTCGTCCTTGCAGTCGGGGCAACGTGGGTCGCTCGGGACAAATAGCGCGGTCACCGCGCCACCTCTTCCACTTCTTCCTTCGCCGATCGCACCGACCGTTCGCTTTCCGCGACCAGGCCGACCGCTGTATCGATTGCCGAGCGCGTGGTAAGTTCGGTGCAGCACCACAATGCCGCATTCCCCAGTTCGGGATAAAACTTTTGCAGCGGGAATCCGCCGACAATCTTGTGACCCAGCAAGCGGCTGTTGACGGCGTACGCATCTTCACTGGTCTGTACCACAAACTCGTTGAACCGGGGCGCGCCTGCGAACAAAACGCGTCCATGTTTCGCGAACTGCCCCGCAGCGTACACAGTTTTCGCCAGATTCTGCTTCGCCAGTTCCTTCAGGCCCACCTTGCCGTAGACGGTCATGAAGATATTGACCATGAGCGCAACCAGCGCCTGATTGGTACAGATATTGGACGTCGCCTTTTCGCGCCGAATGTGCTGTTCCCGCGTGGCCAGCGTCAGCACAAATCCGCGCTTGCCCTGTTTGTCGACCGTCTGTCCGACCAGGCGTCCCGGCATCTGCCGTACGTATTTCTCGCGTGTCGCGATGACTCCGCAGTATGGACCGCCAAATCCTAATGGCACTCCGAACGATTGTGCTTCCATAGCGATGATGTCGGCCTGCCGGGGCGGTTCGACAATTCCCAACGAAACCGCCTCGGCAATCGACACGATTAATAGCGCTCCGTTTTTGTGCGCTAACTCGGCCGCCGCATCTGCATCTTCCACTGTACCGAAGAAATTCGGCGACTGAATCAGGACGCAGGCCGTCTCTGACGTGATCGACTTTTCCAGCTGCTTCAGATCAACCCTGCCGTTCTCTCCGAATCCCACTACGGATAACGGAATTCCTTGATGCTTGGCATACGTGGCGAGCACTTCGCGATATTCCGGATGCAGGCTGCGCGCCACCACCACCGAGCGGCGTCCGGTCAATCGGACGGCCATCATGACAGCTTCGGCCGCAGCGGTTGATCCGTCGTACATCGACGCGTTCGCCACCTCCATGCCAGTCAACTCCGAAATCATGGTCTGGAATTCGAAGATGGACTGCAGAGTTCCCTGTGAGATCTCCGCCTGATACGGCGTGTAGGCGGTCAAAAATTCGCCGCGCGAAATCAGCGAATCGATAATGACTGGCCGGTAGTGGGAGTAGCCGCCCGCCCCAAGAAAACTGGTATAGCCCTCACCGTTTTCGCGCGAGCGCTGGCGAAAGAAGTCAACGATCTCCGATTCTGCCATCTGGCGCGGGATATTGAGGTCACGATTGAGCCGGTATTCGGCGGGAATGGGTGCAAAGAGGTCATCCACCGAACGCGCACCCAACGCCTTGAGCATGGCTTCGCGGTCAGCAGGAGATTTGGGTAAATAGCGCATGTAGATTTTAGAGTGACGATTGCCGATATTCGATTGTTCGAAGCGAATTAAGTTTGATTTCCAACTGGCAATCGCCAATCGCCAATCGGAAATGACTAATGTCCGCCCTCCTCCGCCACAAACTTCTCGTAATCGGCAGCCGAGAGCAAGGCATCGAGCTCCTTCGGATTTTTCAGCATGATCTTCACCATCCACGAGCCATGCGGATCCGAATTCACTTTCTCCGGCGAAGTTGCCAGATCCGCATTGACCTCGGTCACGGTTCCCGAGGCAGGCGCGAACAGATCCGATACCGCTTTCACCGACTCAACTGTGCCAAAGGTCTTGCCCGCGGTCAGTTCCGCACCGACTTTCGGCGCTTCGACAAAAACAATGTCTCCCAGGGATTGCTGGGCGTAGTCCGTGATACCGATTGTTGCCGAGTTCCCGTTCAGCTGAATCCACTCGTGCTCTTTGGTGTACTTGCGATCTGTGGGATAGGCCATAAAAGCGTCTAGCTCCTGGCGTTCTTTACGGATTGCAGTATTTCTGTAGCTTCATCTTTTGACATCAGCTTGGATACATCGAGTGGCGTCTCGCCGAATTCGTTCTTCGCGGACGGATCGGCTCCGTGGCTGAGCAGCACCCTCATAATGTCTAACAACCCTCGCGATGCCGCATGATGCAAAGGCGTGTCGCCAAGATCCCCTTTTGCATTGACATCGGCTCCGCCTTCGAGAAATGCCAGCACGTCATCCAAACTGCCGCGAACACAGGCGATGTGGATAGGGCGGTCACCATCGCTCAAAACCTGATTCACATCTACAATCGGACGCCCCAAAAATAGATCATCACCAGTGTAATTTTTTAGTACCTGTACCGCCGTCAGTTTGCCTGTTCCTTCCGGGCACATAATGCCATTTACTTCTTTTTAGGCCTTTTGTAAAAAGGCGTGGGAACTACCACCGCTCCGACTCCCTGCCCCCGAATTTCTACTCTCACCGCCGTGCCCAGGGCCGCCAACTCTGGCGGCACGTACGCCAGCGCAATATTCTTCTTCAGAAAGGGTGCAGGCGATCCACTGGTCACGTATCCGATCTCGCGTCCGGATTCTTCCTGCACTTTATATCCATCGCGCGCGATACCCCGCCCAGTCATCTCCAGCCCCACGAGCGTCCGTTTCACGCCCGCGGCCTTTGCCTTCTCCAGCGCGGCGCGGCCGACAAACTCGGGTTTCTCCATCTTGCAGAAGCGATCCAGGCCGGCTTCCCAAACGTTTATGGTATCGGAAATCTCGTGTCCGTAGAGGGGAAGTTTGCCCTCGAGCCGCAGCGTGTTGCGCGCGCCCAAACCGCAGGGGACAACGCCGAATTCTTTGCCAGCCGCCAGAATCTCGTACCACACTCGCGCGCTCGTCGCTTCATCCGCCGGAATGTAGATTTCGAAGCCGTCTTCCGCTGTATAGCCCGTGCGCCCCATCAGAATGTTCGGCAGCCCGCAGAGTTTTCCGCGTGTCACCCAATAAAACTTGACGGCTCTTAAGTCCGCGTCGGTCAACTTCTGCAGCAGGTCAACCGCTCTCGGTCCCTGGATCGCAATCTGCGTAAAATCGTCCGACAAGTTCTCGACGGCGCAGTCGAACTGGCGCGTGTTGTCGCGTACCCAGTTGAAATCTTTCTCGCGCGTGCCCGCATTGATGACCAGCAGATATTCGTCTTCGCTTAGGCGGTGAACGATGACGTCGTCAACGAACGTACCCTGCGGGTAGAGCAACGCCGAATACTGCGCCTGCCCGATGGCAAGCCGCGACGCGTCATTCATGGAAATGTGCTGAACCGCTGCCAGCGCCTGCGGCCCGGCCAGGCGGATGTCGCCCATGTGGCTGACATCGAAGATGCCGACCCCGGTCCGCACCGCCATGTGCTCGTTGATGATCCCTCCGCCGATGGACCCCGGATATTCGACCGGCATATCCCAGCCATTGAACTCGACCATCTTCGCGCCCATCTGGCGGTGGACGGCGTTCAGCGCAGTTTTGCGGATGGTGGGCGCCTCAACCGAAGACAATCGAGAACCTCAAACGAGCAGGGCTGGCTGCTGGGATATCGAACAAGTATGTCGAACTGCTTACCGTAACATGCCGATTTTCGGCGGGTCAAACGAAGTACGGCCGGGAGAAGCGGAGTGGGACTGCAGGAAAACTCAAGTCGGTGAACGAGCTCGGTCTTCTCCCACCAGTAACCACACCGGTGATTACTCGTGTGCGCAAAACTACCCGTCGGGGCCATTTTCACGGGGCGCATTCTGGGGCAAACTGGTATTCGGATGACACAGGATACGGTGCAGCGGCGCGGCAATCGGAGAAAGGCAGTTCTTCCGGTTCGCATCAAAGGCAAGGATGCCTCCGGCGAGGGCTTCGAAGAACTGGTGCATACGTTGGATGTAACGGCCGCCGGCGCGCGTCTCGGGTCGGTGCGACGCGAATTGAACCCCAGCGACGAAATAACTGTCTTCTATCGGCAGCGCAAGCTGCAGTTTCGAGTGGTCTGGATCAGGAAGATGAAGGGATCTTCGGAGTTCCAGGTCGGGCTGCAGGCCGTGGCGGCAGACCGTGAGGCATGGGGACTCAGCCCAGCAGAGCAAGGGATGACGACTCTGCCAGCGTTCTCGGCTCCCGCACCGGGGCTTGCGTAAGAGAGGGCAAATAATGAACACGCTTCGCAATCTTTGGTCGGAGGAACAGGGTCAGGACATCGCCGAATACGCGGTCATGCTATCCGTAATTCTGGTGATTGTGGTAGGCACCATTCGCCTGATCGGATCCAGTTCCAATAATGTGTTTTCGCAAGTCGGCAGCTCGCTGCAATAGATTTTTTTCGGGAAGCAGAATGTGGCCGGCAGGTTTCTCCGCCCCTGCCGGCCATTTCTTTGTCGGCCACGCTGCAGAGCACACGAGATAAGATTCGAAAAGACTGCTCCCCGGAGTCCCTGCCCTCCGGTCACTTGCAAGCCCTCAGAAATCCCAGTGAAATCACTTTATGGGCCGCGTCTTCGGATTCATCAGCTTGCTGCTCGCTATGGGGATTGGCATGTACCTCTACTCGCGCCAGGTACAGAGCACCGCCGCGGTCGCGGGAGGCAACAGTCCTAAGGCCGCGATCGACATCACGGCTGTCCGCACCGATCTGATGACCATCGCCCAAGCCGAGCGCGGTTACTTCGCCCTGGAAGGAAAATACGCCTCGCTCGATGAGCTGATCTCGAGCCGCTCGATCGCGGTCTCTCGCGAACGCCTGCCTTATAGTTACGAAGTCGAAACCAGCGGCAACGGATTCCGCGTCATTGCCACCCGCCATGGTGCGGACGCGGAAGGTATTCCTTCCGAGTTCTCGGTCGACGAGAACATGCAGTTTGAAAGCCGGCAGTAAACATCAATCAAAACTGACTCAAAAAAGAACCGCCCACGGCAGGTTCGCCGTGAGCGGGTTGTCCAGCTACCACAAGAATCAGAACACCAGCTTGGCTCCCAACTGGAACTCCCGAGGATCGAACGCAGACGTAACCTTGCCCATGTCCGCCGCACCAGCATTGAGGCTGATACCACCAGTGTTGGTGTCTCCGTGGAACTGGGTGTGATTCCAGGTATTGAAAGCATCCGCGCGGAGTTCAAACCGGCTGCCACGCGATTCGCTGATCACGAAGCTCTTAAACAGCGACAGGTTCCAGTTTTGACGTCCCGGGCCTCGCAGAGCGTTGAGTGGAAGATTGCCGTAAATATCGGTGCCTGTTCCTGAGGGTACCGAGAATACGGATTTGTCAAACCAGGCAGCGGCCGTCTTCGGATAGGTAATCTTTCCTGTGAGGTCGGGCCGGTTCCCGGAGTTCTGGACTACGCTGGCTACGTTGCCGCCAGTGACGCCCAGATTGAGCGGAGCTCCCGTCACGAAGTTGACGATGCCAGAAAGCTGCCATCCACCGGCAATCGTCTTCAGTGCATGGCTATCCGAATTCCGGAAAAGCGGGATGGTGTAGACGAAGTTGACGAATGCAACTTGCCGGCGGTCGTATGAAGATGGACCTACATCGTATTTCCATCCTACATACGGATTGGTGACGTTGTTCAGGTCGCCGCCGTAGCCGGTGCCGCCTGCGTTGGGATCGATCGCCTTGGCAACGGTATAGGCAAACTGCATATATAGGTCGCGCTGCACCTGGCCATGCAGGTCGGCTTGGAATGCGTTGTAATGGCCATCCGCCCCGTTCTCCGACAGGCGAATCGCACCAAAGCCCGCATAGTTGTAAAGCTGGTTGATGCCGGTGCCGCCGGACGCAATCAGCGCCGGGAGATCGGCGTAAGGCGGCAGGTTGATTTCCTGACGATAGCTCATGTGGCGGGTCTGACTGCCTACATAAGCCAGCGACAGAACCGTCTTCTTACCCAACGCCTGCTGCACTCCAGCGCTGTACTGATACGTGGTGGGCAGTTTGTAGTTCTGCGACTCGATCCCCGTAATGCCAAGGGGAAGGATCGGCAGGTTCGCCGCCGTGATCGTGTTTCCTGCCCCGACGAGGCTCAAGCCGGGGTTCGACAGCGACACGTTGTTCAGCGTGGGGCTGGCATTCATGGGTGGATTGCCGGCTCCGTCATACATATCGTTGCCTTGGATCCGGTCGAACAGCACGCCAAAACCGCCACGGACAACAGTCTTGCCTTGTCCGGTCAGGTCATAGGCAAAGCCCAGCCGCGGCCCGAAGTTCTTCGAACCGGTGTCGACCAGTCCCTTCGGGATTCCGTTCACTCCGCCAATTCCAATTCCGTTGGTGTAGAACGGGATGCCTTTCAGGATGGAATTCGGGCTGGTGCCGAGCCCGGGGCTGGCTGCGGTGCAGCCAGGATCGGTCGGTCCACTGCAGATGTTGCCGGCCGAATCCCATGTCGGTGCCAGGGACGCTTGGTACAGGTTCGGATAGAAATTCGCCGACTGATGATTGGCTTCGTAGGTATGCGGCATGATGTCCCAGCGCAGTCCATAGTTCAAGGTCAGCCGATGGGTAGCGCGCCAGGTGTCCTGCGCGTACATCGCCCAGCTGACATTGTTCCAGTGCCCCTGATCCTGCACCGCGTTTTCTGCGTACTGCTGAGCGTAGCCCAGCAGGTAGTCGGCAAAATCATTTCCGGTGAAGCTGCCGTTGAAAGTGAAGTTGCCTTCCGTTGTCGTGAAGTAAGACTGCACTTTCTTATAGAGCATCCAGCCAAAGCCGAATTTGAACTGGTGCGCGCCTTTGGTCCAGGAAACGTCGTCGCGAATCTGATAGTCATTCGCAGCGTTGTTCCACGGTGTCCACGCGGCCGTGTAGTTCGTCCCAGTGGCACCAGCGAGAGCAATCGCCGGGATGCGAGTCTGCGCATTTGGTCCGCTGAAGAGGCGGTTGAAGGTAAAGTCCGAGGGGGCCGAGACCAGTCCCAACGGAAGGATGTGAATGCGGTTTCCGTCATAGTTGAACGAGATTTCGTTCAACAGCGTGGGATTAATGGTGTGAGCCGCATGAATCACAGCGCTGTACGCCGGGTTGCCGAACGTGTTGCCGATCGATGGGACGTTGTCGGCATTCCACATGGTTGTCCCGTAGTTTTGGGAGATATGGTCGTCGACCCAGTGCCCGAACAAGGCCAACTTGCTGCCAAACTGGTGATCCACGCGCACAATTTCCTCGCGGACCATCGTCGGCACGTTGTTGCCGCCAACGAAGTGTCCATCGCTGGTGGTCGGCGCCGGGAAGATGCCGTCGTACTTTCCGCCAGCAGTCAGCAACGCCTGCGCATTGGCATTCAAGAACGGCAGAGTGTTGTTCGTATAGGGCGAGAAGAGCGGCTGAGTCGTCGGAACCAGCGGATTCGCATTGATCGGATTGCCTGTCTGTGCAGCGCAAGTCTGCGAGCCGTTCTCCAGTGTCAGTGGCGTGCTGAATGTCTGGCCGGCAAACAAGGCCTGTTGCGCGGCAGACAGTTGATATTGGCAGGGAACATGGAGCCCCGAATGCGGTATGGCGACTTTGTTTACGTCCTGTACATCTGCTGGCATGTGGTTCGTGAAGTCCCCGCCATACGTATCGGTAAATGGAACCAACTGGTTCAGTAATTGTCCCTGAATCAAGCGGCGCCATTCCATGTTGTAGAAGAAGAATGTCTTGTGTTCTTTCTTCAGGAAGTCGACCGGTCCGCCGCCATTGAACCCGAACAGGTTATAGCGGAGCTCAGCCACTTTGTTGGGAGACGGGTTGAAGTAGTTGCGGGCATCCAGAGCGTCATTGCGCCCAAACCACCAGCCTTCGGCATGGAACGTTTTAGTGCCGGATTTCACGACTTCGGTAATCATGCTGGCTCCGGCCATGCCGTATTCGGCGCCATAGTTCGAAGTATTCAGGCGAAATTCGCCAATCGCTTCCAGTGATGGCGCCACACTGGCCTGGCTGCCTCCACGGTCCGCGTTCTCACCGCCATCGATCAGCAGAAGGTTGTGTCCGATGCGCCCCCCGTTGATGCTGACGTTGTTGTCGCCGCTGACCGCAGTCGGGCCAACGTTGTCTCCTTGCAGACTGACCGCGCCCGGCGTCAGAGAGTACAGGTTGTACAGTGTCCGCCCATTGGTGGGTAGATCGCTCAGCTGTTTCGACGTAACCATGCTGCTGACTTCGCTTGAGTCGGTTTGCACCGCAACTGCATTGGCTTCCACGGTGATGGTTTCCGTCGCGTTGCCCACCTGCAAACTGAAATCGACGCGTGTGCGATCTCCGACCTGCAGAACGATGTCTTTTCGCTCCGCAGCCTTGAATCCGGCGGCGTTCGCGCGCACGGTGTAGTGCCCGATGTGGAGATCGGGAACGACGTACTCGCCGTCAGCGGCGGCCGCGAGGGTTCGGCTGATCCCGGTATCAGTGTTGGTGACAATGATGGAAGCGTTGGCGACCGCGGCGCCGGTTGCATCTGTTACCGTGCCTACGATGGTTGCTTCCTGAGCTAGCGAAAGTGAACTGATTAGACTTACGAAGAGTAAGACGAGGAATATGAATCGAAGGTCGTACCTTCCTACGACAAGGCTGCGACCCCCGACAACAGCCGACGGTAAGTTCATTCCAGCCTCCAGAATTCTTCAATAAGCACGGGCGTTTTCAATCTGAATACGCCCGGACGGATGAGATATCCGACTTTCAATGTGACGCTTGGTGATTCATCACTGTCAAGAAGAAAATCGTTATTCTAGAGGCTTTTTGCGTGATTTTGATCACGCGAAATTTCGTGGACGGATGTGTGCTGCATCACATCGCTCGTTCGCCCGAGAGGGGCAATGTGTTAAGTCGAGAAGAGAGCTGATCGCCCTCCGCAGGGAACATCGGAGTCGTGCTCCGATGGTCGGAGGGCAGGCTCTTTTCCGTTGTTTAATCTCTGCCCTCAAAATTACAGGGATTGGGGCGATGAACGCGAGAGAGCATCGCCCCATTTTCCCGCACGGCAGGAAATTCTTCGGTGGGGAGAGGGTTGGACTATTGCCCTGAGGTCTTATCGATCTTACTGGCGAGCTTTACGCCGCTGAGGCCGTCTACATACTTCGCGACTCCGCGGTAGAGAGATTCCGCGATACGCTGGCGGTATTCGCTGGTTTCGAGCCGATGCTCGTCGGTTGGATTCGAGACGAATGAAATCTCGGCCAGGATCGATGGCATATTCGCCCCGATCAGCACGATGAATGGAGCCTTCTTGACTCCGCGGTTGCGGATCGCGGGACTCCTCGCCGCCAGCCCGCTGTGCAGCGACGTCTGCACGTCGGAGGCGAACTCGCGCGATTCTTCGATCTTTTCTTTCAGCGCGATCTTCTTCACCAGATCCTGCAGTTCGTAGATCGATTTCTCAGAGACGGCATTCTCGCGGGCCGCGACTTCCAGCGCGTCCGGATTCGAGGTGAAATTCAAGTAGTAGGTTTCCACTCCGCGCGCATTCGGGTCATGACTGGAATTGGCGTGGATCGAGATAAATAAATCGGCGCGCTGCTGATTGGCAATGGCGGTGCGGGTTTCGAGCGGGATGAAGGTGTCGTCCTTGCGCGTGTAGACCACCTCCGCGCCCAGCCGCGTCTCCAGCAGCTTGCCGAGACGGCGGCCGACTTCAAGCACCAGATCTTTTTCCTGCAAGCCGTCGGGACCGATCGTCCCGGTATCGTGTCCTCCATGACCGGGATCGATCACGATCTTGCCGATCTTCAGCCCTAAAGCGCGAATCAGCGAGCGATCGCCGTGGGCGGTTGGCTTGGCTTCGCGGGCATCCAGATCGTGTTTGCCGGCCGTTCGCGAGGAAGACTTGCCACTTGCATGCGACGACGCATGCGCCCCGCTCGAGGCCTTCTCCGCCGGCGTGTCGGAATCGTCATTGTCCACCACGGTCTTGGTAACGGCCGGAGTTTCTCTCTTGTTATCGGCTGCTTTTGCCAGACCCGGCAGAGCGCGTTTCAAGGTCGCCTCCGGTTTCGAAGCAATCCTGGCATCTTCGTCGCTCACGTCCTTGCTCGTGACCGGAGCCTTGCCGGCTTTGGCGAGCAAGACGTCTTTCGTCTCGGAGTCCCCGCCTTCCGGCTTGGCGCTTGCAGAGTCCTCAGTGGCACCGGCTTGTTCGTCTGCGCCGTTCGATCCGGCTTTCGGAGGCTCTTCGACCTCAGCGGCCGGGCTAGAAGAATCTTTTTGCGTCTTACGGCGGGTCGTTCTCTTTCCGTGGATATCAACGATCAGCCGATAGGGATCGGGAAGGAGAAACGCTTCGTAGTCCGACAGGTCGTCGACTTCGAGCACGACTCGTGTGCGCCCCGGCTGAAACTGCGCCACGCGGATTTTTTTCAGGAAGCCGTCATCCACCTCGAAGCTCTTGCCCACCAGCGTAGAGGCCAGTTTCGTTCCACGCAGGTCGAAGAAGATGCGATCAGGATTGGCGATGCGCTGCGAACCGTATTTCACTTCACTTTCAAGGTCGATCGCGACGCGCGTGTAGTCCGGCGTCGACCAATGACGGATCCCGGTCACACGCGGCAAGCGTGCGGGATGATTTTCAGCGGCGGTTGCGTCCTCGGGTGAGTCGCCGGGTTTCGCTTCCGGGGGCCCTGCGTCAGCTTCTTTCGCACCAGGACTGCCCGATTTTTCGCCGCCTTTGCGAGACGCAGGAATATCGCTCGCAGATTTCTTCTTGGCCTCTGCTTTCTTCTCCGCGTCGGCTTGGCGATCGATCTCGGCGATCGCCTGTTGCGCATCTTCGGCCAGCCGATTCTTCGGATAACGATGAAGGAATTCTTGGAATGTCGCGCGCGCCTGCTCAGGATCGTTCAGATCGTCTTTATAAATCTCACCGATGGTAAACAGTGCGTCGCAGCGGTACTTGCTGCCGGGATATTCCTTGCGCAGGAATTTGTATTGCGCGACCGCTTCGTTCAGGATTTTTTCATCGTCGAAGCGGCGGCCCATCTCGACCAGTGTTTCGGCGACGGCGACGGCGCTGGGATCGGCCTTGGTGGAGGTGGGCGCCCCGTAGTAGACGTTTCTGTAGGCGTTCAGGACGCGCTGATAGTCGTGACGCGTACGCTCTGCGGGCGGCCGGCCATTCAACGCTTCCCGCATGCGGTCGGCATTGGCAAATTGTTCGCGAGCCCAGGCTTCGCTGTGATGCGTGCGGGCGTGGGCCTGCACTGCGGGGAGAGCCAATACCATCAGCAGCGCTCCCCAGCTAAGACAACGCTGGCTCGTTCCGATGTTCAAGATCGCCGGGTCCGTTTACTGTCTCGATCGCCGTTGCAGTTGAACTGCCTGGGTACCTGAGAGTTTCCAAATAACTGACTTCTAAACAGATGCTGCCAACCTAGTCGGTGTTGCTGATGTAAAGCACCCCGCGTGCATCTCGTTGAACGCGCACGGGATCACGATTGGTCCCGCTGGGCGTCAGATCAAAACCCCCGTAATACAGATTCGTAATCCGGCGTACGTAATTCTGCGTCTCCGCAAAGTGCGGGATGCCGGCGCTGCGCGAGACCGCACCCGATCCGGCGTTATAGGCCGCCAATGCCAGCGGCACGTCACCGTTGTAGTTCTCGAGAAGCCGCTTCAAGTGGCGCACCCCCGCGTCCACATTCTGCTCAGGGTCGAAAGGATTGCGCACGTTCAGTTGCCGCGCGGTTTGCGGCATGAGTTGCATCAGGCCCATCGCGCCTTTGCGCGACACGGCATTCGAATTGAAATTGGATTCCTGCTTGATGACCGCGCGCACCAGGTTAGGATCGACATTGTGCCGTGCCGCCGCCATTACGATGGAGGCGTCGATTTCATCGGGTGAAGCCTGATGTCCACGCGCATTTGCTGCCACGATCTTGGCATTCGCCGACTTCACCGAATCGCGTCCGTAGTACTGACTGACTTCCTCGGCTGCCGAACGAGCCGCCTTCATCGAAGCCGTACCGGCCGAGGGCACCGGCTTCCAGCGATTGTCTTTGCTGCTCCAGTAGACAAAAGTCGAACGCTTGGGCTGCGGAGCCTCGGTCTGACGCGCCTTCGCCGGAGCGTCTTCATTTACATAAATCTTGCGGCCATTTTCCTGCGTCGTGGCAATTCCGCGGGGAGTTCCATCTCCCTCTGACGCACACAGAGGCAAGGAGGTCGCGATTACGGTGCTGGCCGTCAGCATCAGTGCGAGTTGCAGGCGCTTTCGCATATCCGGGCAGTCTCCCTTTCACCGAATCTTCGCGGTCGTGGCATACCCGAACAAACTTCACCCTTCCCGCGTTCTACCCGGAACCTGACGGAGAATCGATCTACCAGAGTAGGTCGATTATAGGCTGCAGGGCCAGGGCCGACAATCTCTCCGAAGGGAGTAGAACCAGCGGAGTAATTCGAGTCAAGTTGTTGAAACGTATGTAGATTAGAGCAGACTCAGAGTCGCAGTCGAGGTTTCAGAGGTAACCACTGGGAGGTTACCCGGGCGGCTTTTGGCACGGGCGCAGAAATGCCATGCGCGCTAAGGCGCGCACCCCGGAGGAATGCCTCCGGGGCTACACGATTTATGTAGGGGCGAAGGCCTTCCTCCGCCCCGAGCCGCGAAGCGCCGAGTGGATTGTGCTCACATCGCATCGTCGAAGTAGTCGCGCACCCTATAAGAGGCACGTGGCGGCCGGCCCTTCCACTTGTCGAAGATCTGGGCGAGTTCGATTCCGCTGACCGAGATGAACTTGGGCCACAATTCCTCTAGGTTCTTCGATGGGTATCCCAAAAGATTGTTGAACGAATTGTTAATCGCTCGCACAACGGATTCGTCGTTCTCATCGAGGTTAACGACGTTCCTAACATCGTCCCGTTCGAGCCCAAATATCGTGTGGAATTCCCATTCGGGAAAGAAAGGACCTTCAACTGTCGCCCGCAGGCACTCACGAACAACGCCCCGTTCTTTCTCGTTCAGGTCGGCGATTGACATCTTGATTGCTACTTCTCCACCCCCAGGCCAAACGCGTCCAGCGACAGCGACCGTAGCAGATTCCGCCGCATCCCGCGCTCGACATCGGCCAGCCGGTCCGAGGCCACGGAGATCCAATCAAAATCTGCGGACTCTGCCAACCTTTTCAATTCCACGACGATATCCGTATTGCGAATCAACTCCGGCGCGCCGGAATTGATGAACATCAGATCGCGTATCAGAGAGTAAAGCGTGCGAATCAGATTCTCGGTCTTCTCCCTCCCCTCCGCTCCCGGACGGTAGCTCTCGGTCACCTTGAACAGCTCGCTGTGCTCTCCGCCGCGCAATGCCGACTTGAGAATTGCGAGCGCATCTTCACGCGACGCGGTATATGCCTCGAGATTGAAGCTGCGCGCCCGTCCCACGCCGCCTTCGCTCAGCCGCGCCACCAGCGCCCGTTGCGCCGGCTTCCACTCCGGATGCTGTTTTCCCAGATCGTTCTCGATCTCCTCCGGCGTGAGTGCGCACAGTGTAAACACCATCGCCCGCGAGCGGATCGTCGGCAGCAACTCGCCGGGATTTTCGGTCAGCAGAAAAATCGTCGCGAACTGCGGAGGCTCCTCGAGTACCTTGAGCAGAGAATTCGCCGCCTCCTTCATGAACGCCGAATCGGTGAATATGTATACGCGCTCGCGGCCCTCGGCCGGACGGTAATAAATGGTCCCGATCACGCGCCGCACCTGATCGACCTTGATCATCATTTGCGGCGGATCGGGAGGGATCACCAGCACATCGGGATGCGTCTGGACGAAAATGCGCGTTTCTTTTTTGTCGGTCTCGCGCAGGTTTTCGCGCGCCTCGACGGCCTCGGCAAAACGCGCATCGAGCTCGCCGGATTGCGCGATACGGGTGCAATTCGCGCATAAACCGCAGAAATCAGGCAGGCCGTCAGTCTGCGGACGATTCAGGCAGTTCATCGCCTGAGCCAGCATGAGAGCGAGAGTGTACTTGCCCCATCCGCGGCTGCCGGCCAGGATCACGGCATGCGGAAAGCGGTCGTGTGCCAGCATCCCTCGCAGGCGATGAACGATCTCGCTGTTGCCGTGAAAATCAGAGAAGGACATGAAAAGCAGAATTTACCACAGAGGCACAGAGACACGAAGTAAGACAATGCGGTGGTTTTTCTTTTGTAGATTTTCTCCGTGTCTCTGTGTCTCCGTGGTGAACTAGAGTTTCAGTTTTCTCTGCACCACTTCGCGAATCTTCTCATGCGTCTGCGCCGGGGTGCCACGGGCATCGACCGTGACAACCCGTCCCGGCTCGCGCCTTGCAATCGCTGCATACCCATCGCGCACGCGCGTGAAGAAGGCTCGCGTCTCTTGTTCGAAACGATTCTCGTCGTGACTGCGGCCTGACGCTTTCGAGTCGCGCTTGTTTCTTCTTCGGGCCCGGCTGACGCTGGAGTGCGGATTGGAATCCATCAGAATGGTCAAGTCTGGCTGCAGATCGCCGCAGAGCACGCGATGCAACTCCCGCACCGGCTCGCTACCCAGACGACGTCCGCTGCCCTGATAGGCCTCGGTCGAATCAGTGAATCGATCACAGAGCACGATCGCTCCGGCGGCGAGCCCGGGCTCGATGATTTCCGCAATGTGTTGCGCACGGGAGGCAAACATCAGAGCCATCTCGGCCAGCGGCGCCAGGCCGGCCGTCCCGGAGTCCAGCGCTACTTTGCGGATCTTCTCTCCGGTCGCCGTGCCTCCCGGTTCGCGCGTCTCGATGACTTTGTGTCCGGCTTCGCGGAGCGCGGCCGCGAGCTTTCTCATCTGCGTGCTCTTGCCCGTGCCGTCGAGCCCTTCGAAGGTGATGAATTTTCCCCGCCGCGACATGCAGCGGAATGATATCAGCAGAACCTCCTGTCATCCTGAACCGCGACGAAGACGTGGTGAAGGACCTGACGACAGTGACAATCCTCGATGCTGCCACGGCATCGAAGCGGCATGCTTTCGTAAGGTCCCTCGCCCCGCTCAGGATGACAACGTGAGCGTATGATGAAAAGCTCACGAATGCTCCCATTCAAGCTCGTTTACAGCGACGCTTATTATCTTCCGATCGGCACTCATGTCTTTCCCGCCGAGAAATACCGGCGAATTCATGATCGGCTCATCTCAACCGGTGTCGCTGACGCAAGCGATTTTCTTGAGCCGCAGCCCGCAACCGACCAGGACATTCTTCTCGTCCACAAACCCGAGTACGTACAGAAACTGAAGGCTGGCGCGCTCAGCGCGAAAGAAGAGATGGAGATGGAAATCCCGTTCTCGCGCGAACTGGCTGACGCGTTCTGGCTGGCCGCGGGAGGATCGATTCTCGCCGCTCGGCAGTGCCTGAAGGATCGCGTAAGCATCAGCCTCGGCGGCGGATTCCACCATGCGTTTCCCGACCATGGCGAAGGATTCTGCATGATTCACGATGTCGCCGTCGCCATCCGGCGCTTGCAGCGTGATGACAAGATTCACACGGCTATGACCCTGGATTGCGATGTGCATCAGGGGAACGGCACGGCGGCCATTTTTGCGGGAACGCGAACGGCGAGTGCACTGCTGCCTTCTTCTTCGGCATCGACAGTCCAACAGCCGCCCGGAATGCCTCGCGGTAAAATGCGCGGCGCCCATGCTGGAGATGTCTTCACCATATCGCTGCACCAGCACAACAACTATCCGCTTTGGAAGCCGCCGTCTTCCATTGACGTCGATCTGCCCGATGGCTGCAGTGATGATGACTATTTGGCCTGGCTCGACAACGCGCTCAGTTCCGGGCTGCGCCAGTTCGAGCCGGACCTGATTTGCTACATCGCTGGCGCCGATCCGTACAAAGAAGATCAACTCGGTGGACTGAATCTGACGATTGAAGGATTGAAAAAGCGCGATGAACTCGCGTTCCGCGTCGCTCGCTCGCGGGATATTCCGGTGATGGTGACGTTCGCTGGCGGCTACGCACAGAACGTGGAGGACACCGTGACCATCCACTCGAATACGGTGATTGCGGCAAAAGAAGTGTTTTCCAGCGGGATGTCATCCTGAGGAACGCTACAGCGCTCCGAAGGACCGTACGACTGCCAGCGCCACAGATGCAATCGAAAAGCACCGTCACGCGGCCAGCAGCAAGGGTATTCCTGTCCATGTCATGAATGATGGATGTCGTCGTACGGTCCTTCGCGCCGGCTGCGCCGCCGTTCAGGATGACAAGTGTTTGGCGCTGCTAAAATAGAGAATTACTCCTATGTTCGAGAATCTTCAGGAAAAACTCCAACGCGCCTTCAAGACCCTCCGCGGGCAGGCCACCCTGACCGAGGAGAACATTGACGAGGCACTGCGCGAAATCCGTGTCGCGCTGCTCGAAGCCGACGTCAACTTCAAGGTCGTCAAGCAGCTCATCGATCAGATCAGAGCCAAGGCGATCGGCACCGAAGTGATGACCGCGCTCTCGCCCGGAGAGCAGGTGATCAAGATCCTGCGCGACGAACTGGTCGATGTTCTCGGCAAGGACACCGCGCGCGTGAAGTTCGCTTCCCAGCCACCGACGGTCGTGCTAATGGCCGGCCTGCAGGGTTCCGGCAAGACGACCACGTCGGGCAAGCTGGCCCACTGGCTCAAGCAAGGCGGACATCGTCCGCTGCTCGTTTCTGTTGACGTCTACCGCCCCGCTGCCCGCGAACAGTTAAAAGTTGTAGCGCAGGCCGTGAAGGCAAACATTTACGAAGGCCAGGTTGCGGAGGCCAACACCGCAACCGTTGAGCGCTTAGTGAAGGAAGCCCGGCGCGAGGCGGTCGTCACCGGATCGGACGTGCTCATCGTCGATACTGCAGGCCGTCTGCACATCGACGATCAACTCATGGACGAGATGCAGTCGCTGAAGAAGCTGCTGAATCCGTCAGAAATTCTGTTCGTCGCCGACGCGATGACCGGACAGGACGCCGTCCGCTCGGCCGAGGAGTTCCATAAAAAGCTTTCGCTGACCGGCGTGGTCCTCACGAAAATGGATGGCGATGCTCGCGGTGGCGCTGCGCTCTCGATCCGCCAGGTCACAGGCCAGCCGATCAAGTTCATCGGCGTCGGCGAGAAATACGACGCCCTCGAGCCGTTCCATCCTGACCGCATTGTTTCGCGCATTTTGGGCATGGGCGACATTCTTTCGCTGATCGAGCGCGCCGAACAGCAGATCGACAAGAAGAAAGCCGAAGAGATGGCGACGAAAGCCCTCACCGGCGATGGCTTCTCGCTCGAAGATTTCCGCGATCAGCTGCGCTCGGTGAAAAAAATGGGATCGATGAAGAGCCTGATGGGCATGCTGCCCTCAATCGGCCCGTTCTCCGGCCTGCAGAAGGCGGCCGACCAGGTGGATGAGAAGCAGATTGACCGCGTCGAGGCCATCATCAACTCGATGACGCGCCACGAACGCAATCATCATGAAGTGATCAATGGCAGCCGCCGCAAGCGCATCGCCCGCGGCTCCGGCACGACGATTCAGGAAGTCAACAATCTGCTTCGGCAATACGCGCAGATGAAAAAGATGTTCAAGCAGATGGGCAAGCCCAGCTTCGCGCGCAGACTGGCCGGGATGAAGATGCCGGGAATGTAGAAGAGCGGACCCTAGCAGTCGGACCTCAGGAATGTAGCACTCCATTTGGCCGCTGTCTGAGGTCCGAAGTCTGAGGTCCATCTTTCATGAAATGGCGTTCCCTAGAAGAATCCGGCCCGTCGAATGACCTTCGTCCTCTCCGCGAGATCCTCGCTGAGCGCAAAGAACTGATCGCCAAATACGTTCCTGCCGAGACCCAGGCGATCCATGCTCAGGCGGTCGCGGACCTGAAGGCTCGAAATCTCGCAGCCAATATTCTTTCTGTCGGCGCGAAGGCGCCGCAATTTGAACTCCCCGATCACGATGGCAGAGTCGTTCGCTCGTCAGATCTTCTTTCGAAAGGACGCCTCGTCCTCTGCTTCATCCGCGGCCGCTGGTGCCCGTTCTGCGTCGGCCAGATGGAAGCCATGAACCTCGTGGTGCCGCAGACCGAGCAGGCAGGAGCAACGCTGGTCGCGATTTCACCTCAGACGGTCAAGCAGTCCTACTTCATGCACGATCAGCACAAGCTGCGATTCGCTCTGCTCTCGGATGCAGGCATCAAAATCGCACAGCAATTCCGCCTGACGTATCGTGTACCGCCGATGCAGGAAGCCGTGTATCGGCGGGCTTTCGTCAATCTCCCTTTCACCAATGGCGACGACAACTGGGAACTGCCAATTCCCGCTACCTACGTCATCGATCGCGATGGGGCGATTGTTTGGGCGACTGCCAACGAAGACTATACGGAGCGGCCCGAACCGTCGGAGATCCTGAAAGCCCTGTCATCCTGAGCGGCGGCATCGCCGGCCGCGAGGGACCGTACGTCAGCCGGAAGTCTCGATGCAGTAGACAGGAAGATCGCCGCCGCACGCATCCGCGATAGTCCTCTCGTCGGCAGTGGCAGCTTGCGAACGTTGTAAGGTCCTTCGGACGGCTTCCGCCGTACTCAGAATGACAAGCGTTGGGAAATACGCGGCGCGATACACTAATTCTTCGTGCACTACATCTACGGCATCAATTCGGTCACGGAAGCGCTTAAGGCTCGCGGACGCGCCTTCGAGTGGGTCGGCATGGCAAAAGAGCGGCACGACCTTCGCCTGCAACGGCTGATCGAAGACTGCCGCAAGCTGGGAATCCCAGTACGATTTTTGCAGCGAGCCGAACTCGACCGGATGGCCGGGCAGGTCGGACATCAGGGCGTCGTGGCAGTGACGTCGGCTAAGCAATATAACGAACTTGAAGATGTGGTCGCTGCCAAGCGCGGCCAATACTCGCTCATCGTCGTGCTCGACGGCGTCGAAGATCCGCATAATCTCGGCGCGATTCTGCGAACGGCTGATGCTGCGGGCGCAAACGGAATCGTAATCCCCGAGCGCCGGGCCGCTGCTGTGACGGGCACAGTTACGAAGGCATCGGCCGGCGCGAGCGAGCACCTACCCATCGCCAAAGTCACGAACATTTCCCGCACAATCGAAGAACTGAAAGAAAACAATATCTGGACAGTGGGCCTCGATGAACGCGGCACGCAGACCTACGATGCCCTCGACTACAACATGGATTGCGCGCTCGTGCTCGGAGGCGAAGGCAAAGGGCTGCACGATCTTGTCAAGCGCAAATGCGATTTTCTGGTTTCGATTCCGATGCTGGGAAAAGTTCCGTCGCTGAACGTTTCCGTCGCCGCGGCTGTGGTTCTCTATGAGATCGTCAGGCAGCGCCGGGTGAAAGAAGGCGCATCGGAAACAGAATGAAGTTCCTACCCGGATTTCTGCGGCTCCTCTGTGCTCTCTGTGTCCTCTGTGGTTCATGCTTTTCCCTTGACCGCGAAGCCTTCTCCATCCCGAACTACAACCTGAACTTGCAGCTCGATCCGGAGCAGCATCGCCTGGGCGTCCGTGGCCGAATTACGCTACGCAACGACAGAGAGATTCCGCAAAAAATTGCTGTCCTGCAGATTTCTTCCTCTCTGGGCTGGAGAGCGATTAAAGCGGGCGATCGCGCCGTGCAGTTTGTCACCCAGCCGTTCACGTCGGACATCGATCACACCGGAGAACTCTCTGAAGCGATCGTAACGCTGCCGCAGGAAATCGCACCCCATGCCACGATCGACCTCAATATCGCCTACGAAGGCGTGATTTTGCTCGATGCCACCCGGCTGAACCGCATCGGCACGCCTGAGGACATCGCGAAGAGTTCGGATTGGGACCAGATCGATCAGAACTTCACGGCGGTGCGCGGCGCGGGATACGTCGCGTGGTATCCGCTTGCGACGGAAGTAGCGAATTTGTCGGAAGGCGAAAGCCTGTACGAGGTTCTGGGGCGATGGAAAGCGAGAGAAGCAGGATCGGCAATGACGATTCAGTTGGCCGTAACGATGGATTATCCGACGACCCCGCAGATACTGCTGGGCGGAGTTCTGTGTCCGTTATCCAAGCTTGAAGCGACAAGCCAGGTGAACCAGTATGAATTTGCAGAATGTGCCTCCCAGTTCCTCGGTTCTACCGTTCCCACCGTGCTGATCGGCACCTATCAGGTAATCGTGCGGTCCGGGTTGGAGGCTCGCTATCTCCGCGGTCACGACTTTGCCGCCTCCAAGTTTGTGGATGCAGCCGAACAGGCCGCTCCCTTTATCCACGAGTGGTTCGGGCCTTCCCGCGAGAGCGTAAAAATCGCCGACCTGCCCGACCCCGATGCCGCCCCGTTCGAAACCGGCGCTCTTCTTCTGACCCCGCTCTCCAACCTGACTCCCAACTCCGCTGGGTTGGCCGCGGCCCATCAACTGACGCACGCTTCGTTTCTCTCGTTCCGTCCGTGGATCGAAGAAGGGCTTGCTCATTTCGCCCAAGCGCTGTACCTCGAGCAACAAAAGGGGCGCCAGGCTGCGCTCGACTACATGGGCGCGCATCGTTCGGCGTTGATGGCAATCGAGCCTGCGCCAGCCGCCCCCAACAGCGACGACGAATCCAGCCACTCCCTCGTTAAGACGCTCAATGAGGAGCTTTACCGCAGCAAAGCCCTGTGTGTCTGGTGGATGCTGCGCGACATGATCGGCGACGCGGCGCTCAAGAAGGCACTCGCCAGCTACAAATCGGAGCAAGACTCGGATGCCTCCTATATGCCGCGCTTGATCGCCTCACAAACGCAACGCGACCTTGCATGGTTTTTCGACGACTGGGTTTATCACGATCGCGGCTTGCCGGACTTCAAAGTGGAATCCGCATTTTCCAGCAAGACGTCGACGAAATCCTTTATCGTCGCAGTCACGGTCGACAACCTGGGCACAGCCGGCGCGGAGGTTCCCGTGAAGGTCAAATTCGCCGGCGGAGAAGTCAGCAAGCGCCTGGAGATCCGCGCAAAACAGAAGGCAACGATCCGCATCGAGACGCCCGCCGCCGCTCAGGAGATCGTGGTAAACGATGGCAGCGTCCCGGAAAGTGACACGACGAACAACACGTTCAAAGTCGAGCCGCCCTCCAGCTAGAGTCCACCACGGAGACACGGAGGCACGGAGAAGCAAATGTTTATCATTCCGAGCGTAGCGAGGATCTGCTGTTCGGGGCATAAAGCAGGTTCCTCGTCGCTTCGCTCCTTGGAATGACAAGAATTAAAGAGCTTTCCTCTGTGTCTCTGTGCCTCTGTGGTAAGTTCTTTCGTCGAAAGGATACGACTTGGCCTATATCCAATTTCTTGGCGCTGCTGGGACCGTCACCGGATCGAAGCACCTCATCAACACCGGCGATCTGACCGGCAAAGTCGGATTCCAGGTCCTGATTGATTGCGGACTGTTTCAAGGTCCCAAAGAATGGCGTGAGCGCAACTGGCGCGACACGCCCATCCCCGCGAAGGAAATCGATGCCGTGATCCTGACGCACGCGCATCTCGACCACTGCGGATGGATTCCCCGTCTGGTGAAAGAAGGCTTCCACGGCCCGATCTATGCCACGCCACCAACGATCGATCTGTGCGGAATCATCCTTCCCGACTCCGGCCATCTGCAGGAAGAAGATGCGCGCTATTACAACAAGACAGAAAAGTCGAAGCACCATCCCGCGCTGCCGCTCTACACCTTCGAGGAAGCGCAAAAGTCCCTGCAGTATTTCAAACCGACGGAGGTAGGAGAAGCGGTGCAACTCTCTCCGGAGATTTCCTTTCGCTTCGTGCGTGCCGCACACATTCTGGGTTCGTGTATGGCGGAAATCTCATTGCAGAGCGATGGACAGACTCGCCGTCTACTATTCACCGGAGATATCGGCCGCGTCGTCGATCACAACATCGCACCGGGGAAGGTCGTCCACTCCGGGCCCCAGGAAGGCGAATCGGCCGATGTGGTGGTCATGGAGTCGACCTACGGAAATCGCGTGCATCCGAAGGAGGATCCGCTGCCCCAGTTGGCAGAGTTGATCAGCCGCACGGTGGGGCGCGGCGGCAGCGTGATTGTGCCGGCATTTGCGGTGGAGCGCACGGCGAAATTTATTTTCATTTTGAAGCATCTCATGGAAGCGGGAGGCATTCCACGGCTCCCGGTTTTCTGCGACAGCCCCATGGGCATCAAAGCCGTGGAGATTTTTTTCAAGCACACTGAGGAGTACAGCGACGAGACGCGAAAGATGATTCAGCAATACGGCTCGCCGCTGACCTGGCCTGGATTTACGTTCGCATCGACGCCGCAGGAATCGAAACAAATCAATGAGATCACGACGCCCTGCGTGATCATCTCTTCAAGCGGGATGGTGACCGGCGGGCGTATCTTGCACCATCTGGCGCAGCGGCTTCCGGATTCGAGAAATCTGGTCTTGTTCATCGGATTTCAGGCTCCCGGCACACGCGGCTTCGCAATCAAGAGCAAGACTGACGAAGTAAAAATCTTCGGCGATTATGTGAAAGTGCGCGCGCAGGTCGCGGCGCTGGAGCAGTTCAGCGACCATGCCGATCCGCCGGAATTGCTGGCTTGGCTGCGCACATTCAAGAGTCAGCCAGCGACAACGTACCTGGTGCATGGAGAGCCGGATGCGGCAAGCCAGTTGCAGGACTTGATGAAAAAGGAATTGGGATGGAATGTGCAGATTGCGCAGTATCAGGAGAAAGTTGAGCTGAAATAAATCCCTTGTCATCCTGAGCGAAGGATCTATGCATTTCCGGACAACTGCATAGGTCCTTCGGCGCAAAGAACGCGCCTCAGGATGACAAACACTAACTACTGGAGCTGAAACGGACGAGCGCCTCTAGCTTCCCTGCCGCCGCCCCCGAATCGATCGACTTCTCTGCCATCGGGATCGCCTGGGCGAGGTGTTCCGCTCTTCCGGCTGCCACCAGGGCGGCCGCTGCGTTCAGCAGCACGACATCGCCCCGCGGCGAGTTTTCTCCATTCAACACGGCACGAATGATCGCGGCGTTCTCGGCCGCGTCTCCGCCAGCGATGTCTTGCAGAGTGCCGCGCTTCATCCCGAACTCCTCCGGGTCGACCTCATACGATCGCACCGATCCTTCCCGCGCTTCGGCAATGCGCGTGACGCCAGTGATTGTGACTTCGTCGAGCCCATCCAGACCGTGCACAACCAACGCGCGCCGCAGGCCCAGCATGCTGAGAGCTTCCGCGAGTTTCTCAACGAGATCGAGTGCGTAGACGCCGACGACTTGCCCATTCGCGCGTGCAGGATTCGTCAGCGGCCCGAGCAGATTGAACATGGTCCGCATACGTAGCTCACGCCGAACAGTCTGCACCTGCTTCATCGCGGGATGGAGATTAGGGGCGAAGAGAAAACAGATGCCGACCTCCCGCAGGCATTGCGCGGCTCGCTCCGGCGAGAGCTGAATATCGACGCCGAGCGCTTCGATCACGTCCGCCGAACCGCACTTCGAACTGATGCTGCGGTTGCCGTGCTTGGCGACGCGAACACCTGCGCCGGCCGTTACAAGCGCAGTTGCGGTCGAAATGTTGAAGGTTCCGCTGGCGTCGCCGCCCGTGCCGCTGGTGTCGACGAGTGAGTCAGAGAAGGGCTCGTCCGCCAAAGCGTCGCGGCCGGTCCCGCTGACGAGTGCATCGGCTGCGCTCGCGCGATCAATCGGCAAAGGAGCGGCAGCCGCCCGAATCGCCTCGGCAAAGCCAACGATTTCCTCGACTGTCTCGCCTTTCATACGTAGCGCGATCAGCAGAGCGGCGATCTGCGCATCGGTACATTTCCCGGACAGCACGCTGCCCATCACTTCGCGCGCCTCTTCGCGGCTGAGCGAAGCTTCGTGATTGGCGAGTCGGTGGATGGCGTCGAGGATCATGCCAGGCGAGCATTGTACGGCATGGACGCCGCGGAGATTTGCGATACACAACTCAGGATGAAACCGGCATCGCCTTCAAACGCTTCTCAAAGTGCTCCCGCCAGTGCTGCGGAAGAGCCGGCGTGGCCATCGCTTTCGCAATGAGTTCGGTGTTATACGGATCGTTGGCGAAAACATGGTTCATTTCTGCGATCGTAATCGTCTGCGGCTCGCGCCTCAGGAATTCAAATAAGTCTCCCGCCTGGACGGTCCCTTCTTGTTCGACGGAGAAGTAAAATCCACTCCGCCCGCTGCGCAGGAAGCGGGCGAGGATATCGTCTCTTCGAAACTTCACTGCCAATTTGAAGCAAGGGATGCGTGGCTGGCGCACGACAATGGTCGCGCTGCCAATCCGCAATCGATCGCCGATGTGCAAATCGGCTTCAAATATCCCTTCCGTCGTAAAGTTCTCGCCAAACATGCCCCAAGGCAACTGAGTTCCCGGCAGTTCCTGGGCCCAGAATTCGTAGTGCTCCGACGGGTAGCCATAGATCGCTTTGAACGGGCCGCCGTGCACGGCGAGATCGGCCTGGCGGTCTCCATCGAGGTTCAACGTCCGCAGTTCGACGGGGCCTGACACTGCGTTCTTGAAAATCCCCGTTTTGACCGTTTGCGTTCTGTAACTGGCGAGGCGCGGAAACGCGACGTTGACGGAGACCAGTTTCATAGAACCTCCCTTCATTGGGCAATCCTCGCGAAAATGTTTGCCGCTCTTTGTCGAAGTTGGATGTTCCCAGGTTGCCGGAGACGCGAAATTTCTGCTTGTCTGAGAAAAATGGGCATCCCCTTGCCCGGGATTGGTTTGCCCTAGTCTACCGTCTTCTATAAAATTACAGGTTTGCTGCCTCAGACGTATCGCCGCAAGCAGGGTCCTTCCTAGTGTTGGTCGAGAGTTTCTTATGAAAATTCATGAGTATCAGGCAAAGGCAATCCTAAGAAAATATGGCGTTGCAGTCCCCCGCGGATCGATGGCTACCTCGCGCGAGGAAGCTGAATCGATTGCGAAAGAGTTGCTGAATTCCGGTGCCACTGGAGTGGTCGTCAAGGCGCAGATTCATGCCGGCGGGCGGGGCAAGGGTGGAGGCGTGAAGATCGCAAAGTCAGTCAGCGAGGCCGGGGATCTCGCGGGCAAGATGCTTGGGATGAAACTGGTGACGCACCAGACCGGTCCGGAAGGACGCATCGTACGTCGCTTGCTGATCGAAGAGACGCTGCCCATCGAAAAAGAGCTTTATCTCGGAATCCTGGTCGACCGCGCCGAAGGCAAGCCGGTATTCATGGCCTCGGCCGCGGGTGGAATGGAGATTGAGCAGGTCGCTGCGGAAAATCCCGAAGCGATTCTGAAACAGCATATCGATCCTGGCATGGGCCTCGAAGCCTTCCAGGCGCGCAAGATCGCATTCAAGCTGGGCCTGAGCGCGAAGCAGATCACTCCTGCGGTGCAATTTCTGACCAGCCTGTACAAGGCGTTTCTTGATACCGATGCGTCGCTGGTAGAGATCAATCCGTTCATCACCACCACTGACGGACGCCTGTTTGCGCTCGACGCCAAGATCAACTTCGACGACAACGCGCTCTTCCGCCACCCCGATCTGCGCGAACTCCGCGACATCACCGAAGAAGATCCGTTGGAAGTCGAGGCCTCAAAGTACAGCCTGAACTACATCAAGCTCGATGGCAACGTCGGCTGCATGGTCAACGGCGCCGGGCTCGCAATGGCGACCATGGACATCATCAAGTACGCGGGCGGCATGCCTGCGAATTTCCTCGATGTCGGCGGCGGCGCCAGCTCCGAACAGGTGGCACACGCGTTCGAAATCCTTCTTAGCGACAAGAACGTAAAGGCGGTGCTGATCAACATTTTCGGCGGCATCCTGCGCGTGGATACGCTGGCCACCGGCGTGGTCGAAGCCGCCCGGAAGACAAATATCAAGCTGCCGATCGTTTTACGGCTTGAGGGCACGAACGTGGACGAAGGCAAGAAAATTCTGATGAATTCCGGATTCAACTTCGTCGTGACCGACACCATGAAAGACGCGGCGGACAAAGTTGTCGCTGCGGCGCGAGGCACGTTGAACATGACCGAGTGGCGTTAGCCTCTCCGCAAGTGCTTGCGTGGAAGCGGGGCCCTTCAGGGCCGCGTCAGGGAGATTCATAAGAATGGGGCTTTAGCCCCCGGTGAGGAAGTTATGGCAATCTTAGTCAATAAAAATACTCGAGTCGTCGTGCAGGGCCTGACCGGCCGCGAAGGGACGTTTCATGCCAAGGCCAGCGAGGCCTACGGAACGCAAATCGTCGGCGGCGTCACGCCCGGCAAAGGCGGCACTACGCATGAGGGCTGGCCGATTTTCAACACCGTGCAGGAAGCGGTGGACAAGACCGGCGCCAACGCTACCGTCATTTTCGTCCCGCCGCCCTTCGCCGCCGACGCCATCATGGAAGCCGCTGATGCGGAAATCGATCTGATCGTCTGCATCACCGAAGGCATCCCGACGCTCGACATGGTGAAGGCATGGGAGTTCCTGCAGGACCGCCGCTCGCGCCTGATCGGGCCGAATTGCCCGGGCATCATCTCGCCCGGTAAATGCAAGATCGGCATCATGCCGGCGTCGATCCATAAGGAAGGAAATATCGGCATCGTCTCGCGCTCTGGCACGCTGACGTATGAAGCCGTGCATCAGCTCACACAGCGCGGCATCGGGCAATCGACAGCCATCGGCATCGGCGGCGACCCGATTATCGGCACGACCTTCGTCGACGCCCTCGACTTGTTCAATCGCGATCCCGAGACCGAAGCTGTGATCATGATCGGCGAAATCGGCGGCAATGCGGAGGAGACTGCTGCCGATTTCGTGAAGACGCACATGAAGAAGCCCGTGGTGGGCTTTATCGCCGGACAAACTGCGCCTCCAGGACGCCGCATGGGCCACGCCGGCGCCATCATCTCCGGCGGCAAGGGAACGGCTGCCGAGAAGATCAAGGCTCTGGAAGCGGCGGGAATCCGCGTGGCCAAATCGCCGGCGGCCATTGGAGAGACGCTGGCGGCAGCGATCGGGGTGCACGCATAATAGTCCCGAGTTGCGAGTCCCCAGTCCGAGCCGCAACATCGATTGCAATGTTAACTTACGGATCCGGTGACGCAATAAGGAAGGGCGATCGCGTTCTGTTCCATGGGAATGCAGCCGAAATAAAGCTCGTCGCAGACCCGGCAAACGAAGACCCCGAATCGGAGTGGTACGTCAAAGAGTTCGGGGGAGGGGTGTTAATCGCTGATCCGCGCGTTTCGGGTCAAACGTTCATCGATAAGGATTCGCTCCCCGACTGTGAAGATTTGGAATTTGTCGCGAGAGCTGAGGGTTAACGCTCGGGGCTCGCGACTCAGGACTAAGGACTAAGGACTAAGGACTAAACCTGAATGAAGACTCTGCAACGCACTCTTACCATCGTCAAACCCGATGCGGTCCGCAAAAACGCGATCGGCGACATCATCGAACAATTCGAGAAGAACGGATTCCGCATCCTGGCCATGAAGATGCTGGAAATCTCGAAGCATCAGGCGGAGCAGTTCTATGCCGTGCACGCCAGCAGGCCGTTCTTCAACACGCTCACCAATTTTATGTCGAGCGGGCCGATTGTTGTCCTAGCACTGGAAAAAGAAAATGCTATCGCCGATCTGCGCAAGCTGATGGGCGCGACCAATCCGGCGAACGCCGAGGAAGGCACGATCCGCAAGAAGTGGGCGACCAATATCGAGCACAACGCCATCCACGGCTCGGATGCGGAAGATACGGCACGATTCGAGTTGAGCTTCTTCTTTGCGGGATATGAGTTGGCGAAGTGAAGGCGCTTTGCGGGCGTGAGCGGAGCGGGAGCCTGCAGCCGTCATCCTGAGCGGAGTTGTCGAGCGAAGCGAACGACAACGAAGTCGAACGATCCCAGTTATGCCTCTCGTCCAAATCACGATGCTCAGAGGCCGCACGGCCGATCAGAAGCGCAAGCTTGCCAGGCGCATCACTGACGTGTTAGTCGAAGAAGCCAGCGCCCGCCGCGAGGCGGTCATCGTCGCCTTCCACGAAGTCTCGAAGGAAAGCTACGCCTCAGGCGGCGAGTTACTGATCGACAAAGTCCCGGCTAAGTAGTTACCGCGAATTACCCTCGTAACAGTCGCTGTTTCCCGCGTACTATTTATACTGCGCTCGAAAGCGAGGAATTCATCATGAAAATGTGGACAGTGGCCGCTGCTCTGCTTTTTGTGAGTGCAGTTGGCTTTGCGCAAACCGATCAGACCGCCGCTCCCACCGCAAGAAAATCCTGCGACGATCTCAAAGCCGAAATCAGCAAGAAACTCGACGCCAAAGGCGTGGTGAATTACACGCTCGATGCGGTCGATAAAGGCAAAGAGGGCGACGGCAAAGTTGTTGGCACCTGCGATGGCGGCACGAAGAGTCTGGTGTACAGCCGTGGGGCTGCCCCCGCCGCGAAACCGGCTCCGGACACGAAGAAGTAATAGAAAACGATCTCTGGCCCCTGATCGCTGACCACTGGTTTATCCCAGCGGCTCGAACAGGTGTCCTTCGACGCGGTCGGCGATCTTGGGCAAATCTTTGCGGGCGTGCTGCAGGAAATGCGCAGCGGTGCGATGTGCTTCCAACGCCGCGTCGTCTTTGTATTGCTCGTAGATGAAGAAGCGGCGCGGATCGGTTTTGTGCCGATGCACCTGGTACATGGCGCAGCCCGGTTCTTTGCGGGAATGCTCGGTCAGTTTCTCGAACAGGGCGGCCACTTCGGCTTCATGCCCAACTTTCGCCATCCAGGTAACGGCCAGCACCACCATCGTCCTCTCCTTCCGTGCGGCAGGTCTGCCGGGGAAGCAATTCTAGGACTTCTTCGCGGCTGCCTTCAACTCTTTCACGAAGCCGTCAAGCAGGATGGTGTGGCCGCGGTCCGGGCCTGTGGAAATCATCCCAATCTTCGCGCCGGCTTCTTTTTCCACGAAGGCGAGATACTCGCGGGCCGCTTTCGGCAGCTTCTTATGGTCGGTGATGCCCTCGGTCGAAGTGCGCCAGCCAGGCAGCTTCTTGTAGATACACTCGATCTTCTCGAATCCGCTGGCCTGCGCGGGAGCTTCGATGGTCTTCTTGCCGCTAATCTTGTAGCCGACACAAACCGGAATCTCGTCGAGTTCATCGAGCACATCGAGCTTGGTCACGACCAGCCAGTTCGTCCCGTTGATCATGCCGGAATAACGCAGCAGCGGCAGGTCGAGCCATCCCGTGCGCCGCGGACGCCCAGTCACCGCGCCATATTCGTGTCCGCGCTGGCGCAGGCTCTCGCCGGCCTCGCCCTTTTCTTCCGTGGGGAATGGGCCTTCCCCGACGCGCGTGCAATACGCTTTCGTGATTCCAATAACGGTGTTGATGGCGTTCGGAGCTATGCCGGTCCCGATGACTGCGCCCCCGGAAGTAGCGCTCGAAGAAGTCACAAACGGATACGTTCCATGATCGATATCGAGCATGGTGCCTTGTGCGCCCTCGAACAGAATCGATCCTCCCTTGCTTAGCGTCTGGTTCAGCAACACTGCCGTGTCGCAGACGAAGGGCGCGATCTGCTCCGCGGCCTCAGCGTATTCCGTGTACATCTTGTCGGCATCGAGCGGTTCGGAGTTGAACAGCGCATGCGCAATCATGTTCTTCTCGCGCACCGCGTTTTCGATGTGAGTTTTCAGCAGTTTCAGGTCGAGCAGATCGGCGACGCGCAGGCCGCGGCGTCCCATCTTGTCTTCATATGCTGGACCAATGCCGCGCGAAGTGGTTCCGATCTTCACCCGTCCCGGCGCATTTTCCGACGCCAGTTCGATCATGCGGTGATACGGCAGGATGACGTGCGCACGATTCGAGACAAACAGATTGCCATCGACCTGCACTCCGGCATCGCGTAGCGCGCCGGTTTCCTTCAAGAACGCAAGCGGATCGAGCACCACGCCGTTGCCGATGACGCTACGGCAGCCGCGCCGCAGCACGCCGCAGGGAACCAGTTGCAGAATAAATTTCTTGCCCTTGATGATGACCGTGTGGCCGGCGTTGTGTCCGCCGGCATAGCGGGCCACGACCGAGAAGTTCTCCGACAACACATCGACGATCTTCCCCTTGCCCTCATCGCCCCACTGGGCGCCAACAATCACCGCGGTCTGGCATTTTTTCAATGGCAGCTCCCTATGTTCTCGCGTCGGCACACTTCTTGCCCCGCGGGGGTCTTGCCTGAACAAAAATTCTTAGGGATAAGCGGAGAAAGAATGTACGGGACATCTTATCGTGTCGGCGAAGGCGATGGCAATGATTCACCCGGAGAGAGGGAGAGCAGAAGATTGTCGATTTGCGATTTTCGGTTGCCGGTTGCGAACAGAAATCGACAATCGGCATTCGGCAAACGGCAATTCCTTCGTCTCCCTGAGTGTCTCTCGTGGTTAGTTGGTGTTGCGGACCGAATCTGTCCGCAGGCTGCCTGCGCACACTTTACTTTCCTGGCGGTCGCCCTTACTTTGTTTCCCATGCCGGCCTATTTCACTCCCGAACTCTTTCAGTTTCTGAAGCGCCTGAAGCGCAACAACGACCGCGAGTGGTTCCAGGCGCATAAGCACGAATATCTAACGCACGCGCATGAGCCCGCTCTGCACTTCATCACCGACTTCGCCGGACCGCTCTATGAAATCTCTGCTTACCTGGTGGCTGATCCGCGGGCGTCGCGAGGATCTCTGTTCCGCATTTACCGTGATACGCGCTTTTCGCCCGATAAGCGTCCTTACAAGACACACCTCGCCATGCGCTTCTCGCATCGCGGCAAAGACGTGCACTCGCCCGGCTTTTATCTTCATCTCGAGCCTGGAGGTTGTTTCGCCGCCTCTGGCCTTTGGCATCCCGAACCCCCGACGCTGCTCAAAGTCCGGAATGCGATCGTGGACCGTTGCGATGAATGGCGCGCGGTGCGCAAGCTACTCAACTGGGATGACGCAAGCCGGCTCTCGCGTCCACCGCGCGGTTTCCCGTGCGATCACGAGTTCGTAGAAGATCTCAAGCTGCGCGATTTGGGCACATCTGTTGAGTTCACCGAAAAGCAGGTCTGCGGCCCGCAGTTCATGACAATCTTTGCCAAGGCCTGCAGCAAGATGTCTCCGCTGCCGAAATTTCTCAGCAGCGCGCTGGGACTGCAGTTCTGATTTGTATTGTGAGGATTTGTCATCCTGAGGAGGGCATCAGCCCTCCGAAGGACCTTACGGCCGTTAGCCTGGTCGATGCAGTGGAAAGGAGTGACTCGACGCCACATGCACCTCGGAATCTCCGTCCACTTCATCCAGGCTGGACACTCTCGTCCGATCCCTCACGGCGTCATCGCCGCCGTTCAGGATGACATCCGGTAGGCGGTCGCCCCTGATTCTGGTAGGCCCGGCAGGAATCGAACTTGAGCCGTTTTGCGGGCGTGAGCGCAGCGGGAGCCCGCAGGCGAAATCCCGACCCTGAATGGCGAGCGAAGCGAAGGCAGATGGGGAGGGACCTCGAACGACATCGCGTTTCGGGTGTTCTGGTAGGCCCGGCAGGAATCGAACCTGCAACCCTCGGATTAGAAATCCGATGCTCTATCCGTTTGAGCTACGGGCCCTCTACAGCAGTCGCTCCAGCGACGCCGAGTCTGGGAGTGTTATGTCAGCCCCGGTTCCGCTGCAACCTCATTCTGCCATATCGACGCGCGGATTGCCCCTGCGAGCGTCTCCACTCAACCCCCTGTCTGATTCCGGACACCGCACTCCACCACCGGACGCCATTCCCGGTCAACGTCACAATCGTGATGTTGCAGCCACGGCAGTTCTCTCGATCTCGGTCTGGAATCTGGCATGCAGCAGGCATCTCGAAAAGGTCAGGGGCGAGGTGTCGACCATGAAGAAGATCGAGCGCTTGCGGCAGGCGATCTCCGGCCCGGTGGGGGCAGATGATTTCAAACAGCAGGCTGAAAAGGGATGGAAGCTCGTCGCCATGGAGTGGGAACGAGAGGTCGATGCCGCCGAAGAGCATCTGCCGGGCGACGTCCCTTACGGGCTTCAGGTCACCCCCGAAGGCCAGCGTCTCGAAGAGAATCCGGCGGAGCGCGAAATCATCCTGCAGTTGCTGGAATTGCTGGTCCAGGAAGACTCCTATTCGCGCATTGCCCAGGAGATCAACCGCCGCGGATTCCGCACGCGCGACGGCGGCCCGTGGACTCCCATCTCCGTCTTTGAAATGCTGCCCCGTTTAATTGAGGTCGGGCCGCACGTCTTTCGCAGCGCCGAATGGCAAAATCGGAGGCACATGCTGAACCGGCCGCACGCATTGAGGTAAAGCGTCGCGCAGCGAAACTCTACTTCGTCGCCTCGTCCCATTCTTTTGCGCCGCGCTCTAGCACGGCTGCACGATCTTCCGGCAAAATCCAGCGCTGCTTCACCAGATCATCGAGCGCCGAAGCGAATTTCGCCATGTATTCTTCGCGGCTGCTGTATCTTTCCGCAATCGATTTTCGCGGGTCGCCTGTCTTTTCGCGCTCAGCGGCGGTACGAGGAAAAGCAATGTACGATGCCTCGAACGCCACGCGCTGATTCGGCGCGCCGATCGAGGGATCACGCAAGTTCCAGCTCGCATAGGTGGCGAGCGGAACAGTAATCTCCGGCAAACGCACACCGTCGCGCTCGTTGCCGTCGGCGTCGACCCACGGAACGAGCACCGGGAAAGTCTCCACAACTTTCGGCGGCTGGACTGTCACAATTCCAGAACTCCAGTTCGGACCGAAGTCCATGCGATATCCCGTATTCGCCTCGTGAGGCTTGTTCACGCCGGGGATCGCAGGAAACTTGTAAGAAGCCAGCGGCACCAGCGTTCCATCTGCGATTTTCGGATAGCTGCTCGCCGGCGGCGGAGTCCCGCTTCTCACCCACGCATCCATGTTGGCGATCATGGACCGCCAGAAATACTTGATCGGCAACGGCGATTCCGGCTCCTGCCCGAGCAGATCGCCCTGTCCCTTGGCTGGCGGAAACGGGCCGGGGAAGTGCTGCTCGCCGGTGAAGTGATAAATGCGGACATCGTCAGAGATTTTCGCGTCCTGCTTGCCATCGGCCATGACGTGGATCAGCGCGCAGGCGCGCCCCCAATATTCGTACGAAGTGTTGGAGAAGAACATTTTCGGAACCACATGTTCTGCGGTTGCGCGGTCAAGCAAGCCCGCGGACTCGCCTGTCAGCGGATCTTTCTCCGGCAGATCAGTAAACGGGAAGATGTCGGTCGGATATGAGACTGAAGACGTAGGCTGCGCGTCGCGCGAGGGCTGCGCGAAACGATAGTTGAAGCTGCCACGCCCCGCTCCGGCGACGTGGGCGAGCACGCCATCAAGAGCCATTCTGCGGTCTTCATCCGCATTGAAACCCTGATAGACGAAGTCGCGCAGGAAGCGGCCATTCTGCGAAATGCCTTCGCCATACACGCGCTGCGCGGGAATCACCGAGTCTTTCGCGTGCTTTACGTAAGAGGCAAAATCCCGCACCGCCGCGAAGCTAAGTCCCGCCACGACGGGATCTTTCACGACGTAAACGTATTCATAAATCTTGCCCGGCTGGAAGCCGCCGTTCAGATGGATATGCCAAACGCTCTCGCCGGGCGGGAGCATGTGACCGCTAACGTCCTGCAAGAATACCCACTCGGACCTTGGAATGACTGTGCGTGGCGCATCGCGGGAATCGCGCACTGTGAGCACGTTTCGGGGATCGTCAGGCGCAGCCACCGGATACTCCGTTCCTCCGATGCGTCCAGTGATCAGATGCCCAAGCGGAATTTCTTCCATAAACTTCGACGGCATGAGATCGCCGCGCAGCAGGCCGGTAATCGTCTTCCCCTGATCCTTCGCAATGGGTGCATACAGTTTGAGGGAGTCGCCTCCGGGTGCATCCCACTGCCAGCCGAGGGCGGCGAAAGTGAAGCCCTGGCGCAGCAGCCAGGCATCGCCGGCGTCATTCGCGGCGCCCCAGTCACCGCCATCCACGAGGGCAAGGATGCGGCTGTAGCCGCGATTGGGAATCTCCAGCAGCATCGAGCCATTCGCTCTGCGCGGATCTTTCGGGCGCAGGGCTACAAAGTCGGCCGAGAATTCCACCTCGCCATTTTTCAAATCGACTGCATTCGAGAGGTCGACAATTCCGCGGTTGTGCGGATTCGCGACCGCGACAGAAAAATACACGCGTCCGGCGATCCGCTCGTAAGCGCCGGCATCGCCCATGATCTGGCCGCCTAAAACATCCTGGCGCGAACTGATTTCGACGCGCACGACCCGGGCTTGAACGGGAATGTTGATTGCGAACAGCAGAAGTAGCGAAACAGTACCCAGAGCCAGCCGCATGCGCGGAAGGATATCATGCGATTGGCTCAGGTTAGTTTTGATGATCCCAGGCGAACAGTCGAAAACAGTTGATGCGCTCGTTTATACGCTGGCCGCAGCAGGCGGTATTGCCGCAGGCTACGTCGATGTCGCGATCAATGACTTGCTGGTGACCGCGTTGCTGGTTGTCGCCGCATGTCTTGTGCTTGGGGTGCTGCGGCCCCGCTGGCCCTGGCGCTGGGTCATCATCGTAGGAATCTTTATCCCGCTCACAGAACTGGCCGCTTACGAACTTCTCACGGTCAAGCCATCAAGAGCACAAATCTACGGATCGTTTCTCGCATTCTTCCCCGGATTCGCCGGAGCCTATGGCGGAGCCGTGCTACGGCGCGTGGTGGAAAATCTGAAACAGGGGCGGTAGATGCAGCGCCAAATCAACCACCTAAGGAGAACTTCGTGGGGCTGCCCTTCTCTGTGTCTCCGTGCCTCCGTGGTGAATAACCTTCCTGACTAGCCGGTCTGACTTTTCGTTACCTCCGTTCTTTGCTCACTAATGTCTGACAGCAATCTGCCGATCTTTTTTCCTCAGGCGAGTAGTCGCAAGGCTGCGAAATCGGGTTGAAGTAAAGAGCGTGGACCTCAGACGTCAGGCTTCAGACCTCCGGGTTCGAAACCGGCGGAGGGGGCAGAGTCCGACGGCTGAGGTCGCTCTTACGCGGTCCCCCGACTTCAGACTTCGGACCTCAGGCCCGGTCTCTGGAACTTTGGCGCAAGGTCAAGAGTGCGAGGTCCGCACTAATCGGCTAACCAAAAAGTAACTCCCGAATTCACAGCATTCCCGAGTATGCTGGCGGGCATGGGTGTAAGTGTCTCCATGCTGGCTTCCGGCAGCCGCGGGAATTGCGCCTTGGTTTCCAGCAACTGCACGAAGATCCTTGTGGACGCCGGCATCTCGTGCCGCGAAACCTTCAAGCGGATGAAGTCGCTGGGCGAAGATCCGCACACGCTTTCGGCAATTCTCATCACCCACGAGCATTCCGATCATATTTACGGTTTGGCAACGCTGGCCAGGAAGCTGCGCATCCCAATCTTCATGACCGGAGCCACGCACCAGGCGTGGGCTCGCGCCATGCGCGATGAAAACGGAGTGCGTCCGCAACTGGACAGGTTCGAGCGCTTTGAGTCGGGGCACAGTTTTCAGGTGGGCGACATCGCGGTGAAGCCGTTCACAATTCCGCATGACGCGGCCGACCCCGTTGGGTTCACGTTTCGCACTGAAGGCATCAAGGTGGGCATCGCGACCGATCTCGGCTATTTACCAGTCAGCGTCCGCGATCATCTTCGCGGCTGCGACGTGCTGGTGATGGAATCGAATCACGATCTGGAGATGCTGCGGGTGGGGCCTTATCCCTGGTCGGTGAAACAGCGGGTGATGAGCCGGGTGGGGCATCTTTCGAATGTGGCCCTCGCTGATTTCTTCACAAACGACTATGATAATAGTGCAACGTTTGTGGTGCTGGCGCATCTGTCAGAGCAGAACAATCATCCGGAAATAGCCCGGAAAGAGGCCGAAAGAGCGCTGGCCACCCGCGGCGGTTTGTTCTGCAATCGCGTTCTTCTAGCGTCCCAGAACGAAGCGTTGGAGCCGATTCGTCTTTAGAGTTTCCGAGGCCCCGGGTGATTTAGCACCCCCATGAGTCAGCAGTGCATTGATCCGATCGTTGGCAAAATTCTGGCGGGCTGGAGATATGACATTTCCGGGCTGGCGCTGGAGATGCGCGGCGATTACGAAAGCCACTTCGCCGCCTGCGAGCACTGCCGCAGCCGCCAGCAACTGCATCGCATCATCGACGTCGGGCTGATTACCATGGCTTCTATTTCAGCCGGCGTTTTCCTGCTGGCATTCGCCGTCATTCACTACTTGAGCCCGCCCTATGCGCTCTGGCTGGAGATTGGCGCGCTGGGCGGATTTGGGCTCTCCGCTCTGATATGGCTGGGAGTTGCTGTAGCAACCCCGGCGCCCGTCACCGTACTGGATGCTGCCAAAGAAGGCGCGCGCCGCGTTCACGACCGGCTGCCGCAGGAAATCCGCCAGCGGCTTCCCGAAGAGTTGCGGATGAAGATCACGGGAACGTAGAGGCAGGGGCTAGGGATTAGGGGCTAGTAGTAAGGTTCTGAGATCCAGCAACCGCGCGGTTCTTCCGTGAAGAAAACCCTCCTAGCAGGCCTTTCCTTCGTAGCAATCACAGCCGGACTCACTTTGGCTCAAGACCGAGCACCAACTGCACCCCAACAGGAAATGTCCATGTCCGGGATGCACATGGATGAAACGCCCGATCTGCCCAGTGGGCACAGTTCCTCCGGAACATCGTGGCAACCGGTGTCGGTACCGGTTTATGAATGGACGTGGATGGGGGACGGCTGGATGCTCATGGCGCATGGTGCCATCTTCGCCGACTACAACCAGCAAGGCGGCCCGCGCGGAGCCGGGAAAGCCGAGTCGGTGAACTGGGGCATGCTGATGGAGCAGCACAAGCTCGGGACAGGGACGATTCTGTTTCGCGAGATGTTCTCTGCCGAATCGTTGACCTCGCCGCATCCCGGCTTTCCCGAGCTGTTTCAGACGGGCGAGACGTACCATGGCGCACCGCTGGTGGATCATCAGCATCCACACAATGTCTTTGCCGAACTCGCGGCGCTTTACACAGTGCCGCTAGCGAATAAAATCTTCTGGGAACTATACGGTGGTCCTTCGGCCGAGCCCGCGCTCGGTCCGGTCACGTACCTGCATCGGGCATCGGCGGCCGAGCTGCCGATGGCGCCACTCGCGCACCATCTGCAGGATTCCACGCACACCAGTTTCGGCGTGGTGACTACCGGCTTCGTGATCGACCGCATCAAGCTGGAAGCTTCAGCCTTCAATGGGCACGAGCCCAATGAACAGCGCTGGAGCATTCAACTCGGTGCGCTCAATTCGTGGTCGGGGCGCGCATGGATCACGCCCAGCAGGAATTGGGCTGCGCAGTACAGCATTGGACGGCTGGAACATCCCGAGGCCCTTGAGCCGGGCAGCCAATGGCGACAGACTGTTTCGATCGAATACGATTGGCCTTTATCCACTGGAAACTGGGCGTCAACTCTGGTCTGGGGACGCGTGCACAAGATCGCGACTGACACCACGCTCAACAGCTATCTTTTCGAATCGACATTGAATTTCCAACGGCAGGATTACGCGTTTACGCGGCTGGAACTCGTCGACAAAGACGAATTGTTTCCGCAGGCCTTACTACATCCTGTTCATCGCATTGGCGCATACACCTTCGGCGGGGTCCGCGATCTGATTCAGAACCGCGCTTGGCAGGTTGGGCTTGGAGTGGACGTAACGTTCTATTCGAAGCCGAGTGTATTGAATGCCCCGTACGGTACCAATCCCGTGTCGTTTCAGATTTTTGTGCGTATGCGGCCGGGAAAGCCTCAAGGACATCCCTGACACTGAACTTCAGACAGCATTCATCCGCAAACTCTTTCCGGTTAGAATGCTTCCAACGTCCTTCTCCAGTTTGGACAATTGGTGCCATTTCCATGGAACGGGCCATTAAGACCCTTCGAGCCGTGCAGTGGGCGCTGTTGGGTAGCGTGGTGCTGTACGTCGGTCTAGCAGAGGTCATCCGTCCGATCGCCCCCGGCATCAATCCCACAATCAGCTATTTGTTCACAACCTTGGCCGTGGCGGTCATCGGGGCCATCTTTGTGGTGCGACGGACGCTTGTGTTCCGCGCCGCGGCTTCGCTGGCCGGCCAACCCGGCGATGCCCTGAGCCTTAAGCAGTGGATGACCGGATTCATCGCGACCTACGCATTATGTGAAATGCTGGCCTTTGTTGGCCTCATACAGCGCCTTCTGGGTGGGAGCCTGCCACAAAGCGTTCCATACTTCCTGGGAGCTTTCATTCTGCTTATTTTTTTCTGGCCGCGGCTGCCAATTGCTAGCTGACTTCCGGAGGATCCATGTCCATCAACGGACCCGAGGAGATGATCGGAATGCGTGCGGCAGGGACGATCGTTCGACTCATTCTGGACGCCATGAAAAGCGCCGTCCGTCCTGGGATTACCACTGCTCAACTGGACGAGGTGGGCGCAAAAGTCATGCGAGAGCATCGAGCGCGCTCAGCTCCCGCCATGGTCTATGGATTCCCTGGAGTTAATCTCATCAGCGTGAATGATGAGGCGGTGCATGGAATCCCGGGGAATCGCACTCTCGAAAACGGCGACCTCGTCAAGCTCGATGTGACCATTGAAAAAGACGGATTCATGGCCGACGCGGCGGTATCGGTCCCGGTGGGCGAGGTAAGCGAAGAAAGGCGGCGGCTGATCCAGTGCGCGGAAAGTGCATTCGCGAAAGCCATGCTGGTGGCGCGCGCTGGTTTTCGGGTATCGGAAATTGGGCGGGTGGTGGAGCGCGAAGTGCGGCGGCACGGGTTCGCGGTGATCCGCGAACTCGGTGGGCATGGCATCGGTCGCACGATTCACGAAGAGCCGCACGTTCCCAACTATCCGGACCCGCTTGCCCGCACGGTTTTGACCGAGGGCCTGGTCATCACCGTGGAACCGATCATCGCGGCGGGGTCGGCACGCACGCGGACAGCATCCGATGGATGGACCGTCGTAACGGCCGATCGACGGTCAGCCGCGCACTACGAGCACACCATCGTCATCACCAAGGGCCAGCCAATTCTCTTGACGGCAGCTGCCCCGTAGTCAAAGCGAGAAATTTCCCTGCGGTCAGACGCATCACTTGATGTGGCAACTGGCCAGTCCGCGCTTTTCCAAATATTGCTGGTGGTATTCTTCCGCCTCGTAAAACGTAGGCGCGGGAACGATCTGCGTCGCGATCGGCTTGGAATAGCGATGCGCTTTTTCCAGGGCCTCTTTCGACGCCAGCGCTTCCTTCTGCTGCTCGGGCGAGTGGAAGAAGATTGCGGTGCGATATTGCGTGCCCCAGTCTGGACCCTGCCGGTTGACCTGCGTGGGATCGTGGTTCTCCCAGAAAACCTTCAGCAGATCGGAATACTTGATCTTCGCCGGATCATATTCGACTTCGACAGCTTCGGCGTGGCCAGTGCGATCGGTGCAGACTTCCTTATACGTGGGATTTTCAGTGTGGCCGCCGATATAGCCGACACGGGTTCCGATGACGCCCGGCAACTGCCGGAACGTGGCTTCGACTCCCCAGAAACATCCAGCGGCAAAAGTAGCTTTTTCCATGATTCCCCTCCCCACGTCTGTACTCAATTCTAATTGCAGATCAACTTCACCGCCGAGCGCCCAGAGAACGCCGAGGATTCAAACAGTACTGTGTCAGCCATTTCAACTCGGCGTGCTCGGCGATCTCGGCGGTGAATCCTCAACGCAGATCGAAAACAACTCTAAACCGCGTCTAGATCCTCTTATTCGATGGGCAGATCGCCGAAAAGTCACAAGTTTGTAATACTTGTACCCGCGCTCCGGTGGTAATTTGACTGGTACTCTCGAGGCACGTTAGAGTCCGGTCAGGGCGTTTGAGAGATATTTCCGTGCGTTTCCCAACCAGCCAACTGTCACGCGCGCGCGGGGTTGTGCGGAACATTGCCCTGTTGCTCCTTGCGGCAGTAGCTATTGTTCCGAGCGCCGCGGCCGTGTCTGCATTGACCCCCCAGATGCGGCTTGGCTATCACACCGGAGATCAGTGGGAACCGGCGATGGCCGCCGATGCCCACGGCCATATCTACGTCCTCTATCCGCAGTATGGGCCTGTACCGGGCTGTGCTGCTTGCACTCCGCCCAGCATGTCGCTTCTGATCAGTGACGACAACGGCGTCTCCTGGCATGCGTCGCGTGCGCTGCTTCCCTTCCCGAGCGGACAGTTCGATCCGCAGATTGTGGTCGATCCGCTGGACCGGCAGACCGTCTACGCATCCTGGGTGCAGAACGACAAGCGCGACATCGTGGTGGCGCGCTCTCTCGACTTCGGGCGTACTTGGTCGTTCGCGTGGGCCGAGCGCAGCCGCGAGGATACCGACAAACCGGTTCTCGCCGTTCGTGGCAACAACGTTTATGTGGGATTCAATCACGAAGAAGAATTCTTTGTTTCCGCCTCGCACGATGCGGGCCAGACGTTCAGCGTGGTTAACGTGAATGCCGCGTCCGAGCCCGGGTGGTCACTTGCGGGAGGAGCCACCGTCGATCCTGCTGGCAACATCTACTTTGGATGGACGGAATATGCTCGCCACGATTTGCCAAGCCGAGCGGTGCGCGTTAACGTCAGCCGCTCGAGCGATGGCGGACGCACCTGGAGCACGATGCTGCTCGATCAATCGAGTGCGCCTCCCGGGTGCGAGCCGGAACTTTGTGAAACCGGATACCTGGGTGCACAGATCGCGCTGGCCTCCGACGCGTCGGGAGCGATTTACGCACTCTGGAATGCCGGATCGGTGAATGGCGGACCAGAACGAGTTTACTTTTCCTCTTCCACCACCGCCGGCGCCACCTGGCTGGCGCGGACGAATGTTTCCAGCGCTGTGGCAGGTGTGGAGCATGCGTTTCCGGCCATTGTGGCCGGGGCCGCGGGCGAGGTCAGGATTGCCTGGATGGATACGCGCTTCAATGACGGCGCGCAGCGGCCGCGTCCGGTTTGGAACACCTTCTATCGCAGTTCCACAAACGGCGGCGCGACGTGGAGCGAGGAGACGCGGCTCTCAGGTCCGGCTCCAGGCTACGATTACATTCTCTCGAACGGCTTTCGTTTCCCCTTTGGCGACTACTTCGGCCTCGCCATCGATAGCGAGGGCGTCACGCACGCGGTCTGGGGCGAAGGAAGGGACTACAAGTCGCCGGGTTCCATCTGGTACGCGAGAGGAAGATAGCAGGATTGCAGATTGTAGATTTCAGACTGCAGATTGAGAACGGATAATCACTGTCCGACCCCAAATCGGCAATCTAAAATCGGCAATCGGAAATCGCTTCTACTTCTACTCCAGCACCATCCCGCCAATAAAATCAGCGATCTTCGCCACATGGTGGTCGTGACACCAGTCGGTGAGGCCATCCACAATTTTTTCGGTCGCACAGGGATCCCAGTAGCTCGCCGTACCGATCTCCACAGCCGTCGCGCCAGCCAGCATGAATTCGACCACGTCGGCGGGACTCGAGATACCTCCCATGCCGATGACCGGAATCTTCACCGCATGCGCCGCATCGTAGACCATGCGCACCGCGATCGGCTTGATCGCGGGCCCGGAGAGACCGGCGGTGATGTTGGCGATGCGCGGCTTGCGCGTCTCCGGATCGATGGCCATGGCGACGAAAGTGTTGATGAGCGAGAGCGCGTCCGCGCCTGCTTCCTGCGCTACATAAGCCATCTGCGCGATGCTGGTGACGTTCGGAGAAAGCTTGACGATGAGCGGCCGCTTGGCGACGCGGCGTGCCGTAGTGACCACTTCATCGAGGGAGCGCGGATCGCTGCCGAACTGCAGCCCGCCGTGCGCCGTGTTAGGGCAGGACACGTTCAGTTCATAAGCGGCGATTCCCTCTCCGTCGTTGAGGATCTCGATCGTGTGTTCGTAATCTTCGCGCGCATAGCCGAAGACGTTCGCCATGATGACCACATCTTTCAGTTGACGGAGATGCGGAAGTTTCTCCTCTAAGAACGCACGCGCGCCGATGTTCTGCAGGCCGATGGCATTCAGCATGCCGGCGGCGGTCTCGAACAGGCGGGGCGGCGGATTGCCGATCATCGGCTCCCTTGAGAGTCCCTTCACCACGAACCCGCCGAGCTTGCTCAGGTGAACGACGTCTTCGAATTCGACTCCGTAGCCGAAGGTGCCGCTGGCTGCGATGACCGGATTCTTCAGCTCGATTCCGGCAACGTTGACTTTGAGGTCGGGAGCAGTGCCACCGAAAACGCTCATGGCTGGACCTCCTTGGCAGGGGCACCGGCTTGGTAAGGCGGAGAGAGGGCTTCGGTCAGCACGCGTCCGACGGAGTGCGTCGGCGCGTTGATCCCCAACAGTGACGCAAGTGTCGGAGCCAGATCGATCGGCTCGACGCTCTCGCGATACATGCCCGTTCGAAATGGAAGGCCGTAGAAAGCGAGCGGGACGTGCGTATCGTAGTTGTAAGGTGAAGCGTGATCCGTCCCGGTCGCGCCACCGACTGTGTAGATATCGGGAACCCCCATCACGAACCAGCTTCCCTCTGGGGAGTAGCTGTTCAGGTATTTGCGTCCCAGCGGCGTACGGGGAGCCTCGCCGCCGGCCAGTTGCGATTTGGTGAAGTATTCGCGCACACCGGCTTGTCTCATCGCCTCGCCTACTGCGACCTCGGCATCATGCTCGCGGACATGTGCGCCCGCGAAAACCTCTTCATCGAGCCAGGCCATCGGATAATCGAGCTTGATGAAGTTGGCCAAAGTCCCGCCGGAGAACTTCGCGCTCAGGGCATGATTGATCTGCTCTTCCATTTTCCCCGCACCCAGGTTGGCAGCGGGTATGTGGAGCTTCTTGACTGTATCGGGCAGCGACGAGACGCCATGATCGGCTGAGAGCGTAATCCAGACATTGGCCAGGCCGATCTGATGGCCGAGGAAGTTGAAGAAGTCGGCAAGTTCGCGGTCCAGATCAAGCGCCATCTGCTGCATTTCGGGTGTGTCGGGGCCGACCTGATGGCCGAGAATGTCATTCGGGGAAAGGCTCAAAGCAAGTAGATCCGTGGCGGGGCCGCGGCCGACATTTTCGTAGACAACCAGTTCCTTCGCGAACTCGAATTCATATTCATTGGCGAACGTGGTCGATCCGATCACTTCGTAGAATCCGGCATCTGTCCCGTCTTTGCGCTTACGGTGAGCGGTGGAACGCAGAACCACCCCTTGCGCATCTTTCCACTCGCGATCCCAGTATTTCGCGGGGCGAGTGGAATTGAAATTCTGCACCCATGGCGGAAGGTCATTGCGATAGTACGTCGAAGTGATGAAAGCGCCGGTTTTTGGGTCGATCCAGTAGGCGCCGTTGGCAGCAAAGCCGCCAGGGAGAATAGCGGCGCGATCTTTCAGCGAGATTCCAAAAACGCGCGCCTTGCCTTGCGTGGCAAGTTTAAGTTCGTCGCCGAGCGTGTCGGCGAGAAGATTATGCGGCGAGGCGCCGGTCTGGGATCCTTCAACGCCGACCAGTTTGGTCGCGTCATCTTCGACCGACGTCACCATCTTCCGTTTTTTCTGATCCCACCATTCGTTCGATACGATGCCGTGTCCATTGCTGTAGGCGCCGGTGAAGAGCGTGGAGTGTCCAGGCGCAGTGCGCGTGTTGGCGTAGTTGTAATTGCAGTTCGGAAAGTAGGAACCATGGTCGAGCAACATGCGGAATCCGCCGTCACCGAACTGATCGCGATAGCGCTCGAGGTAATCGCCGCGGAACTGGTCGATCACAATCACGACGATGAGTCTGGGATGTCCGTTGTAGGCGGAGGCGAAGGCCGGGACTGAAAAGAATAGAAGAGCAAGTACGGCGAGGCAGAATAGACGTGCAGGGCTTGGGGATGATCTCATCGCGAAGTAGTGTACACACGGGGACAGAATCCGCCAAAAGGGGACAGCGCAGTGATTCTGTCCGAATCTTGGAGGCGTCATCCCGAAGGCCCGTGCTTTCAGGTAGACCCTCGGCTTTAGCCGAGGGCGGCGTAGCCGCGGGCCGAGGGATCTCGCGCGGGCACGACTCACTGCATGTGAGATCCCTCGCTCCGCCTGAAGAACGGCTTCGCTCGGGACGACGCCGGCAATGAGAAAAGAAAACCTGGCAGTTTACAAGCAGGTTGCAGGCGACGTTTGCAGCCGATTTGAACGCCGATCGCGGATAGAAACGACTCGAGCTGGCTTGTTTTCGGCATTCAAGATCGAGAGCGGCTTGTTCGTCTCCGCACGCCCCTGATTCACGTATCGCAGCAAGGCTGCAACCCCAATTCCCAACAAGAACGCCAGAGCAACGAAGTACCACAACGTGGGAAATCCGAGAAGAAAGATGAGCGCGCTGCCAGCCGCGAACAGCAGTCCGATAAATCCGCCGCCGACAGGAATTTTGTGCATCGTGATTCCGGGATGTTTGTCTTCCGCCATAGGACACCGCCTATGTTGATCATTTCACCGAATCAGCAGGAACTCAATAGAGTCGATCCAGGAAAGTTCGGGCTTTTCTTTGCGTTCTCTGGGAGTGCTCGGCGTTCTCAGCGGTTCAAGGCTGTAACCGAAGAGTTCGCAAAGAAAGGCCGCAGAGAGCGCAGAGAAAATTAAAAACCTTGCACCCAAGCCGATCGAACCTCACGCGCGTGCAATCCCCTCTCGTTTTCCGATAGAGTAATAGATTCCCATGCTCGACCTGAATTTTGTTCGCGTGAATCTGCCGCTGGTCGAAGAAAAGCTGCGCCAGCGGGGGATGGATCCAGCTGCGGTGCTGAAGGATTTTCGCGAGGTTGACACCCAGCGGCGGCAGGCCATCACCGAGGCTGAGACCGCAAAAGCCCAGCGCAACAAGGCTTCGGAAGAGATCGCGAAACTGAAGAAAGGCGGACAGGACGCAAGCGCAGCGATGGCGCAGACGAAGGAACTGCGCGAGCGGATTTCGGCCTTAGAGAAAACGGCCACAGATCTCGACGGACGTCTGCGCGAAATTCTGTCTGGAATTCCGAACATCCCGCAAGCGAGCGTGCCGATTGGCCAGAGCGCCGACGATAACGTTGAAGTCCGTCGCTGGGGGACGCCACCGAAATTCGATTTCACTCCCAAAGCGCATTGGGATCTCGGCGCCGAGCTCGGGGTCCTCGATCTCGAACGCGCAGTGAAGCTGACAGGGGCAAGGTTCGCCGTTTACTGGGACCTGGGCGCGAAGCTGGAGCGCTCGCTGATGAACTTCATGCTTGATCTGCACACGCGCGAGCACGGCTACACCGAAGTCCTGCCGCCCTTTCTGGTGAACTCGGAGTCGATGTATGGCACGGGGCAGCTGCCAAAATTTGGCGCCGATTCGTTTCGCGTGCCGCACGGTGAGAAAGACCTGTGGCTCGTTCCCACCGCTGAAGTTCCGGTAACAAATCTTTATCGTGATGAAGTACTGGAAGAAGGGCGGCTGCCGATCTCGCTGACGGCCTACACTCCGTGCTTCCGCAGCGAGGCGGGATCGTATGGCAAGGATGTGCGCGGAATTATTCGGCAACATCAATTTCAGAAAGTTGAGCTGGTAAAGTTCACGCGGCCCGATCAGTCGAACGAGGAGCATGAAAAGCTGACGCGCAACGCAGAAGAAGTTTTGCAAAAGCTTGGGCTACCCTATCGAACCGTGGCTCTGTGCACCGGCGATATGGGGGCGTCTTCGGCGAAGACATACGACATCGAAGTCTGGTTGCCGGGACAGCAGCTTTATCGCGAAATTTCTTCGTGTTCTAATTTCGAGGCGTATCAGGCGCGGCGGGCGAATATTCGTTATCGGCCCGAGGGCAAGAACAAAACTGAATTCGTGCATACGTTGAACGGCAGCGGGCTGGCCATCGGACGCACCTGGGTCGCGATTGTGGAAAATTATCAGCAGGCGGACGGCAGCGTTGTGATACCCGACGCGCTGCGTCCTTATATTGGCGCGGAAAGGATCACCAAGAGAAGTTTCTAGTTCCCACCCAACGAAAACTGCGTTGGATGGTCTAGCCTCAGTCATTGGGCGGGGACATCCGTAGTGCTGGCGAGTAGAGGTAAGGAGCTTGTAGACTTGGAACGAGCAGAACTGACGACCGCCACCCCTGGCGCTCCCCTGCCCATGAACGCCGTCTGGCGCACAATTCGCGGATACATTCTGTGGCAGTACGAGCGGGGTACCCTTCACTACGACATCATGGTCACCTTGATTCTGCTGTTCATTTTTATCTCGCCGCGCTTGATCGACTTCAATGACAAACCCATCTCCCGCGATCCGCATCCGACTGAAGTAGCGGTCACGGCGCAGACTGACGGACGGCTCTCCTTTCAGGTCCCCGCCAGCGCTGTTTCGCCTGGCGACGACAAATCGATCCGCGATCAATTGCTGCGCATTATCGAACCCGTCTCCGGCGCAGTTTCGATCGTGAGTTATGAGCCGGTGAGCGATCGAAAAGGCAAGATTCAGAGCTACAAAGTTATTGCCAAGCGGGAGTAGTAGCCGTTCAATCTTGAAACTGGAAAGATCCGAATGAAAGCTCACGCTCTCGTACTTGCCAGCGCGCTCTTTGTTTTTTCGGGCACCGCCGCAGCGCAGCAGCCAAAACAAGCCGACCCAGCCGCATTGCAGAATGTGCTCCAGAAGATGGACGCGGTCGCAGCCAGCTTTCGCACCACACAAGCCTCATTCGAGTGGGAGACCTACGAAAAAGTCATCGATGAGGTCGACGACTACGAAAAGGGGGTCATCTACTATCGTCGAACCGGCAAAGAGGTCGAAATGATGGCTGAGGTGAAAGAGGTTGGCGACAGCCCCAAAACTCTGAAACCCTCCCCGAAATATGTACTGGTCAGCGGAGGCAAAGTCCGCATGTACCAGCCGAAGATGGACCAGGTCACCGAATACGATTTCGGGAAGAATCGCGCTGAGTTCGAGAGTTATCTGGTGCTCGGCTTCGGCGGCAGCGGCGAAGATTTGCAGCGCGCCTTCGCCGTAACCTATCTAGGGCCCGAGACCGTCAACGGAGTGGCGACCGCAAAACTACAACTGGTTCCGAAGTCGGAAAAGGTCCGTAACACCTACAAACAGATTTTCTTATGGATCGATCTCGACCGGGGCATCTCGGTGCAGCAGCAGTTTTTCCAGCCACAGGGCGATTATCGGCTGGCCCGCTATTTCGATGTTCGACTCAACGAGAAGATTCCAGATAGTATCTTTCGACTGAAAACTACGGGCAAAACCACGACCGTCTCGCCGAGCGGTAATTGACTGAAAATAAAGCGCTAATCGCTTCCCGCTCGAAACGAAATAAGAAATAAGTCGAACATTCCCAGCGCGGGCTATATACTGGCCCCACCTTCAGTTGGGTTCATTCATGGCCAAAGTTTTTACGATTACTGTCCCTCCTAAGCTGGGAAATAAGCGCCGGGAACGCACTTCCGATCCTCGATATGTCGATGGACAGCGTCTGCTGGTCGAAGCGCTGAAATATCTGGCGCAGGAAGATCCCATCCGCAACCGGTCCGCCATCGAACTGCTCTCCGAACACGTGCGCACACGCTTCCGCATGAGCGACAAGCCGCTGGATGCAACCCCGCAACAGACATAAAAGACGGAAATCGAAGAAAAGGGGCGGCGAAGCCGCCCCTGAAGCTCGCTTATCGTGGCTGCCGACTTTTTAGGTCAGGGCCGGGACGAACCCGGCCCCTTCTGCGACTAGCTAGAACGAGTACCGCGCTGTTATCTGCATGACGCGTGGAGATCCCTGAATATTAGTGAAGTTGGAGAAGTTGCTTGGTGGTTGATTTAGGTTTGGATCCAACGGAATGCCGAATCCGCTGCGGCTGGGATCAAACGCTCCCATCTTCTGGGTGTTGGTCACGTTGAACACCTCCCACCGAAACTGAAGTAACTGAGTCTCAGGAATCCTGGCGGAGAGCCCGTTGAGGTGGAACGTCTTTCCGAGTCCCATATCAAGAACGATGTATCCAGGCACTCGGAAGACGTTGCGTTCGCCGGTCTCCCCGGGATAGGCATTCCGGAAGTGCTGGAACGCATACACCGTGTTGCAGCCGAACAGCTTGGGTGTGCCCATCGGAGCCCTCGTCGGGCAAGTGTTGAAGTCAGCTGTGCGAACGGCATTGCTCTGAACTTCCCAGTTCGTGGCCCAGCGTGCATCATCAAAGACGCCGGTTGTGCCGTTATAAAAGCCGACCGGCATGCCGGTGTTGAAGCGGAAAATGCCCGTCAATTGCCAGCCACCGATGATGCCATTGGCCAGCTTCCCGGTATTTGACAGCAAGGACTTGCCATTACCAAACGGCAACTGCCAAACGGTGTTGGCATTGATCTGATGACGTGCGTCGAAGTCGGAGTTGGAGTACATGTCGTGCTGACGGAATGGGTTGAGGATGAAAGATTCGCCGTTATATCCGCCCCCGGTCTGAAGGCCGGAGGAGTCATCCAGCGAATGCGACCACGTGTAGTTGAAATCCGCGGTCACAGTGCTGGTACGGACCTTGTAAGAGGCGGCCAGCGCGTGATAGTTCGAATTCCCGATACTACCCCAGGCGCTCAGAGCTCCATACTGCGGCTGATAGAACGCATTGGCACCCAGGATGGAGATCCCGTCAATGATCGCCTGCGTCGTTGTATAGTCGCCGCCTACGTCGTTGATCAACTGATAGATGGCCTGAGTTGAATTCGGCAAATCGTACCCAAGATTGGCGGCTGCTCCGGGAAACAGATCCTCAAAATAGGGAATGGAAGCCACATTGGCAGTCGGAACTTGCTGAGATCTCTGCTTTGCCAGCATGGTTCCGGCTGTGTACCAGTCCATTTTGGACTGGGGATCGACCAAATCGATCGGTTGCATGATGTCACGTTGAGCCAGCAAATGCCGTCCCTCACGCCCGAGATAGCTGACCTGGAGCATCGTCGTCCTGTTCACCTGACGTTCGTAGGTCGCGCTCCAGGAGTAGCTCTTGGGAGTGACGAGATTCTGGTCGAGGGAAGATTCGATTCTCAGAGAATTGTCGCCGGGCTGTTGCTGGGGGAACGAAATAGACTGGACCACCGGCGGGGCAGGTAATACACCGCGAATGGGTTGGTCAATCGCAGTAAACAGCGGACCGAGATTCACGCCGGCTTTACAGGCTCCGGAAGGCCCAAAATAATCAGAACTCGGGTCCTGATAAGGCGAACAGCCGACATCGTAGGTATTCGGGCCAGTGGTAAAAGATGACCCGAAACCGAGGGTGTTGCGTACATCGAAGAATGTTGCCAGCGCCTGGCCGAAGTAGTCTCCATTAATCGCAAAGCCGCCGCGAAGAACGGATTGTCCCTCTTTTCCGAAAACGTGCGATAGAAACCCATCAGTGTAGTCCGGCGACCAGGACACGCCAACGCGAGGCTGGATATTCTTGTAGTCCCAGTCGTACATCGGCGATTTGTGGTTAGCTGGTCCGGACAGGTTGACGTTAATCGGATTGGTGTAATCGATCCCCTGCTTCGCATTCTCTGCGCGCAGCTGCAGATACGTACCCAACGGGACATCTGGTTTTGTCTCGAATCCGGTGACCTCGTAGATTGGTCGCGCCAAGCCGTAACGGAGTCCGAGGGTCAGGGTCAGGTTCCGCTTTGCTTTCCAGGTGTCCTGGACGTAGCCTTCATAGTCCTGCCCAGCGAAGTTACGAATCGTGGGCGTTCCGGAGGGCGTTAAATTAAGGTCGTGCCCGTACGTGTAATCGGCTGTGTACTGGGTAAATCGCCCAATTAGGGCGGTCATCGCATTCTCAGCACTCGATCCGTCGCCGCCGAACATCGGGATCCCGTTCGTAGCCAATTCGTAATTGCTCAACGGACCGCGCAGCAGGTTGGTGAGGTAATACGACGGATTCGTGATCGCCTGGTCGTACGCGTTGGAATAGCTCGTACGTATATTGTTGCTCTTCGATATGTTCACACCGAATTGAATGGTATGGTTGCCCTTGACCCAGCTCAAATCGTCCACCCAGTTTTGCACCGGAGTTACGCGCGACAAGGAGAACTGCTCATTCGTCGGGTAGTACACGAAACGGAAGTCAATGTCATTGTGATTGAGGTCGCCACCCTTGGTAAACGACTGGCGGGTGTAGCCATAGGTGGCTTTATTGACCAGATTGTTGCGAATGGTCCAGGTATGGCCAATGGCCATGCCCCAGGGGTGATCCCACTCGTCGGGAGCTGGCGTGTCCGGATATGCAGGAACCCCGCCCCACTTGTCGTAAATCACATTCGTACGGGCAAAAAGAGTTTGATGACTCGTGAGATTGAAATCCAGACGGGCTGAATGCGAGTGCAGACGAACCGGCGTACTGGCGTTAAATCGGAATCCGCCGACGTTCATGCCATCGCCAATGGTTGTGTCGTTGGCTGGATACTTTGCCGCTGCCCCCGCTAGCGTTTGCAGAGCTGCCTGGTTCAAACCCTGAATATCAGGAAAAATCTGAGCGAAATCAGAGGCGCCGAGCGTAACCATCGCGCCGGGATTGCTGCAGTCATAATTGCCGGCCGTGCCCGAACAAAGGTGAAAGTTGAGCAGTCCCTGGCCCATGCTGGGCAGCGGAACGGGCGATTGATTTGCAGCCAGAACCGGAGTTTGGCTGGCATCGGTGCGCCCTTCGTAGCTGTAGAAGAAGAACACCCTGTCTTTGACCACAGGCCCACCAACCGCACCGCCAAAAGTATTGCGGATCAGCGCTGGGCGCGGAACACCAGCGTGGTTGTTAAACCAGTCGTTCGCGGTAAAAACCGTGTTGCGGTTAGATTCGAAGGCAGCTCCGTGCCAAGCGTTTGAACCGGACTTGGTCACCAACGCGATTTGTGCGCCGGACGATCTTCCGCCGCCTGCTCCTGAATTGAGGGTCGCAACACGGAATTCTTCGATAGCCTCGGAGTTCAACCGCAGCACCGGCCCTTTCTCGGCGTTGGGAACGGTGATGTCAGTCTGCGCGGGACCAATCGCGTTGCTGTAGGCTTCGTTGATATCCACGCCATCGAGCGTGACGTTTGATTGATCGGCGCGGCCGCCCGCGACGTATCCGTCTTTCGTGACGCCCGGCTGCAGAGTCAAAAGCGACAGGACGTTTCTGGCTTCCAGCGGAAGCTGGGTAATCTGCTCCGAGATGAAGTTGTTCCCCAGGCTGGCGTCCTGGGTATCGAGCATGACCTGGCTGGATTCAGCGTTTACTGTGACTTCCTCGGTAATCGTACCGACCTGCAGCGTCACGTCAATTGTGTTAGCTTGGGCAATTAGCACGTGGATGCTTTGTAACAGCTGCTTCCGGAAACCGGGCGCCTCCACTTCCAGCTTGTAGTCCCCGGGAGTCAGTAGATCGAATGAATAGCGACCTTCTGCGCCAGTTTTCTGGGTACGAGCAGTAGCGGTTGAAACATTCGTGAGAACGACCGTAGCGTTGGCAATAACGTTGCCTGCAGGATCTTTGACAACGCCGCTGAGAGACGTATTGCTGGTCTGCGCAAACCCGAAACTGCATAACAGAAGCAACAGGCAGCCTACTTGGTTACCCCATGAACGCATAGAAAGCCCCCTTCACCGCTGAAAGCGGTATTCCCGATTCTGTTTTTTTTTGCCCAGGTTTTGAGACCGCAAGACCCTGGAGGAGCACTGATGGGGCGCTATTGTGCAACTGCGCTACCAAAATATTCAAGTAGATTCTGCGATATTTGATGGATGTGAAACGTTTAAATACGCGGGGCCACATCCAGGTTTCCAAAAAACGGAGCCTTATCCCCTCCGCGTGAAGCACGCGCTGGCCAGCACTATGACCGCCGGATACAATTCCAGCGTGTATCGGGGCTCAGGATTTTCCAGAGTTCCGAGAAACGCGGAGCGCAGCACCAGAAATAAAACCAATAGACCGATGCCAAATAATTCGCGCCCTCGCACGAAGCCCCGGAGCGCCAGAAGCACATACGCGAGGTTGATCGCCCCAAACGCGAGGCTTACGCTGAGCCATCGCGGATCGTCGTTGAACTCCCACCAGCGTGGATCAGAAGGAAACAATTCTGTGCGCGGACGCAGCCACATGTCGGCGATACGCAAAGTAGGCAGCCAAACGTAGTAACGAAGCGGAGCGTTATGAATGCGCGCCCCCGCGAGTTCTCCGAAGCGCTCGTCCAACTCCGGCGACATGCTGTGCGAGTCGTTATATTCAGAAAAGAACTCGGCGGTTTGCCTTCGCTCGGCGGCGGAATCGAATGCACGATTTGGCAGGCGCGAAAAATCCATCTCTGATCCGGGCACCGGCCAATAGATTTCCTGCACGGAATCGTAGTCGGCGATCCAGGTCTTCACCCAGCGATTAAAGCCGGGCATTACCATTTCGTCGGAATCGGTCGCGTAGCGCGGCGCCAGCGGCTCGAAGCGGTGCAGCGTGTGCAGATTGCGGAGCGTCCACGGAATCAGCGGCGCGAGCGCGGCAGTGGCGACGATCAGTCCGGCAAAGATGATGGTTCTCGGGCTGAACTGGCGGGATGCGCTTGTATTCCCATGTCTCGCAACTTCGGCGAGACATGGGGCACCCGCCGGCCATTCGCGTCCTCGCAGGCTGCGCACGAGCAGCCATAACAGGTACGCACCGACCCCAGCCAGCAAAATTCCGCCGTCGGGCCGCAACAGGATGGCGGCCCCGACCGAGAGCCCGCATCCGAGCCAGGACATCAATGGCCTCGCGGGCGCGTCACCCACACCCAGTGCCCGGAAAGCAAGATCCAGCGCCAGCGCGGTGAAGAAAAGCTCGAGCGTCTCAGTCAGCGCCGCCGCAGCGTAATTAGCAAGAAACGGACACAAGGCGGCCAGCAGGAATGCTGCTTTTGCCGCCCGGTCAGAGAACAAACGCCGCGCCATGTCGGCCGCCAGAAAACAGGTGCCGAGGTCGAACAGCGCCTGAATCAGCAGAACCGCGCGAAAGTTGTCGGCGCCGAAAATCGCGAAGATCGCCGCCAGAAATGCCGGATACCCGGGCAGGCGCGAGAGCGTAGGCGTGATGATCCCCGAGTTGGTGATGCCGTAAACGCCATGCTGCAGCCAGTTCTTGGCAATGTCGGCGTAGAGACGCGAGTCATCCACGATCGCCGGAAACCAGATCATGAGCGCAAGCCGGAGCGCCAGTCCGGCCAAGCCCGCCGCGGCGAAGAACCTTGCCTGTTGTCGTACCAACCGCCCCAATTCCCGCACGCAGCGCATGATAGCGCGTTTGTGGCAATCCCGTAGCGTAGAATTCGCATCCAAGAAAAGAGGTACTCACCCTGACTTCCTGTAGAAATTGACCCTGTGCCCGCTGCGGCTTACGATGTTCTGTCTCCATGGCTCAACACCCGGTTTTTTATGATCCTCGACGCGGGAGGTGGAAGCGGCTGCGGCGAATGTTCGATATCGCCGCCGTCCTGATTTCCGCCCTGGTGGTCGTCTTCGTGTTTACGGCGCTGCGGGACGAGCCTTTGCCAGAGCTGCTGTTTTCCCCCCAAAAACGTGCTCTCAAGCAACTTAAGGAAACCGCGAAACAGAAGGCTCGTGACCAGCAAAAGAAGGCCCTGGCGCGTTCGCGCCGTAAGTCGAAACTGGCCGCTTCGCAGGTGACGCTCAATCAGGAAGAAGGAATCCGGGCCGCTTTCTACGTTCCCTGGGACGCCGCCAGCTTCTCCTCTCTTCGTGATTACGCCCATCAGATCGATCTCCTCTATCCCGACTGGCTACACGTCTTGACCCCAGACGGCCACCTCCAGGGAGTGGACGACCAAACCAACAAATACTTCGACGTCATTCAGGGAAAATCTGTGCTCCCCGTGGATGACCGCGTGATGCCTTTCCTGCGCACCGAAGACCCGAGCATGGAAGTCTTTCCCATGGTCAACAATTCCGACGGGACGGACTGGGTGGACATCAGCGGTTTTCTGAACGATCCCGACGCGCGGACGGTATTTCGCACCCAGGCTGACCAATTTCTAGCTTCGGGCCGCTACCACGGTCTCATGATCGATTTCGAAGCGTTTCCGCCCAGCGGCCAGCCGGGATACGTCGCGTTATTGCAGGAGCTCTCGGCGGATCTTCACGCCAAGGGCATGAAGCTGTACGTGGCGGTGCCCCCGCACAATGGCGAATACAACTATCCCGCGGTGGCGGCGCCTGTCGATGGCGTTGTGGTGATGAATTATGACGAGCATTACCCGGGCGCAGCTTCGGGTCCGGTCTCATCGCAGGACTGGTTCACTGAAAACCTGAAGTATGTGCGCAGTGTGGTTCCAAAAGAAAAAATCATTTGCGCGATTGCCAACTATGGATATGACTGGGTACTGAAGCCGAGAAGTGGCCATCTGCCGCCGGGAGTTCACGACAGCTCAGTCAGCGTGCAGGAGGCGTGGCTGGCGGCGCGCGATTCCGACGAGGACGTCAACTTCGACGATGACGCCATGAATCCGCACTTCAGCTATCTCGACGAACACAATCTGCAGCATGACATCTGGTTCGTCGATGGAGTCACGGCCCTCAATCAGATGAGGACAGCGCAGTCACTCGGCATTCAGACCTTCGCACTCTGGCGCCTGGGCAGCGAGGACCGCTCGCTCTGGAAGGTCTGGGACGTGCCCGGCGATGCGGGCGCTGTCGACAAACTTAAAGATGTGCCTCCCGGCTTCGACGTGGACATGGAAGGTCAGGGCGAGATTCTCCGCATCGAAGACAAGCCGGCTCACGGCATCCGTGATCTGACCTTCGATGCCGACAGTAAGTTGATCACGGACGAAGTTTTTCAGAATCTGCCGGAGCCTTACCGTGTGGGCCGGTATGGATACAGCCCCAACAAAGTCGCCATTACTTTTGATGATGGGCCGGATCCGGAGTGGACGCCCAAGATCCTTGATGTCCTCAAAGAGAAACATGCCACAGCAACGTTTTTCCTGATTGGAATTCAGAGCGACAAATTCTCCGGCCTCGCGAAACGCATCTACGACCAAGGCAATACGGTGGGGAATCATACATTTACTCATCCTGATGTCACCAACGCCTCGTCCGCATACATGAAATTCGAATTGAATCTGGCGGAACGGCTGTTTGCGAGCCAGCTAGGAATACGCGCCGTACTCTTCCGCCCTCCCTATGCCATCGATGAGGAGCCTGACACATCCGACCAGGTGCGTCCGCTCGAGATTCCGCAAGAAATGGGATACATCACGGTTGGCAACCGCATCGATCCCAACGATTGGAACTTGAACGACCCGTCGGAACCGCATGGACATCGCACCGCCGAAGAGATCACTGACTACGTACTGAGGCATCTTCCTCCCTGCAAAGCCGAGAACCTTCGCTGCGGAAACATCGTCCTGCTGCACGATGGCGGCGGTGATCGCTCCGAGACGGTGCGCGCGTTGCCGATGATTATCGATGGCATCCGCTCCAAGGGCTACGAGATCGCGCCGGTCTACGAATTGCTCGGCATGCAGCGCGCGGATGTCATGGCGCCTCTGCCACGTGGCGAACAGTGGGCCGCCCGCCTCGACCGGCTCGGCTTCTGGATGTTTGACGCCGTCATCGTTGGCATCACCTGGATCTTCCTACTCGGCGATCTCCTGATGACCGGCCGCTTGTTATTCATCGGAGCGGCTGCGGTTTATGACCGTCTGCACGAAAAGATTTTCGGCAGGCCGGCAGAAGTGGCTTCGTACACGCCGAACGTTGCTGTGCTGATTCCTGCTTATAACGAAGAAAAGGTCATCGAACGGACGGTGCAGGCGGCACTCAATTCGAATTATCCGAACCTGCGCGTTATCGTCATCGACGACGGATCGAAAGACAATACCCTCGCTGTCGCGCGCGATGCATTCCAGGCAGAATCTGCTGCGGGCAAAGTGTTGATTCTCAGCAAGCGAAATGCGGGCAAAGCCGAGGCGCTGAACTATGGAATCGAGCACATCGGCGACGCCGAACTGTTCGTTGGCATCGACGCTGACACCATCATTGCCCCTGATGCGATCTCACGACTGGTGCCGCACTTCATCAACCCGAAAGTTGGTGCGATTGCGGGCAATGCCAAAGTCGGTAATCGCGTGAATCTGTGGACCCGCTGGCAGGCACTGGAATACATCACCAGCCAGAACTTTGAACGCCGTGCGCTCGACGTGCTGGGCGCAGTGAGCGTGGTGCCGGGCGCGATCGGGTGCTGGCGGGTCTCGGCCGTGCGAGAAGCTGGCGCCTTTCACACCGATACCGTAGCGGAGGATGCTGATCTGACGATGGCGCTCCTGCGGCTGGGATACCGGGTCGAGTACGAAGACATGGCGCTCGCCTACACAGAGGCTCCCACCAACGCGAATGGCTTGATGCGCCAGCGTTTTCGTTGGTCCTTCGGAATTCTGCAGGCCGTCTACAAACACCGTGGCGTATTCGCACGCAAAGGCGCGCTGGGCTGGGTGGCGCTGCCGAATATCGTCATCTTCCAGATTCTGCTGCCGCTGGTCTCGCCCCTGATTGACATCATGTTCGCTGTGGGTACGATCTGGTATTTCATCCAGAAGCACTTTCATCCGGATTCGACTGATCCGGCCAGCTTCCATAAACTCGTGCTTTTCTTCTTTGCATTCCTGGTGATCGATTTCATCGCGTCGGCGATCGCCTTTGCGCTCGAGCGCCGCCGTCCTGATGACAAAGAAGATGTGATGCTGCTCAGCCAGGTGTGGCTGCAGCGCTTCGCCTATCGGCAGTTATTCTCGATTGTGCTCTTCAAGACGTTGAAACGCGCACTCGAAGGCCGCAAGTTCGCTTGGGACAAATTGGAGCGGACCGCAGCCGTGCAGTACGTGCCGGCAGAGCAGCACGATCCCGCAAATGTGAGGTAGTTCCTGTAGGGGCGGAGGCATTCCTCCGCCCCGAGGAGCGAAGCGACGAGTTTGATTATTGCGCGCTCCGCGCGCAACCCCGGAGGAATGCCTCCGGGGCTACACAATCTCACCGGAACAGCAACGGCGCGAACTCTGCCAGGTTTCTCCTCCACACCATCCATGTATGCATGCCCGGCGTCTCGATGTCGGTGTGCTGGATGCCTTTCTGCTTCAGCCATTCCCGCAAGTTGCGATTCGCGGTGATGAGACGGTCTTCGGTGCCGCAGGCGATCCACAACAACTTAATTTGCTGATTGGCCTTGCTGTCGAGATTCGGAAAATCCTTTTCAAACGGCTCCGGCAATCCTCCCGCACTGAACGAGCCGATCCAGGCAAACTTGTCAAGGTTGTTGAGGCCCATGAGAAGAGATTCCGACCCGCCCATCGACAAACCGGCTATGGCGCGGGAGTTGCGATCGTCCTTTATGCGGTATTCGTGCTCCACCATCATTCTGACCTCCCACAGCATCGGACGAAAGTCCGAGAGATTCCGCTCTCTGACCTCAGGATGGCTTCCCAGTCCACCCCAACCGAGTCGAATGATTTCCATCGTGCCGTAACCGAGCGGCATCACAACAATCATTGGCTTAGCTTTTCCTTCCGCGATCAGATTGTCGAGAATGACGTTCGCGCGTCCGACGGCAGTCCAGCCACTTGCATCGTCGCTAAAACCGTGCAACAGATATAGCACCGGGTAGGTTGTCTTCGCCTTCGGATCGTAGCCTGGCGGCGTATAGACATAAAAGTCGCGCTCGTCTCCTGCCTCCACCGACTTGTAAAAGTGATGGTGAATCTCTCCGTGCGGCACGTCATTCAGTTCCCACGGCAGCGACGGCGGCCCGGGCACGTGCACCATGTTCTCGGTCGACAGCAGGTTCGGCTTGAGCAGAGAGTTGTAGGGATCAATCTCGCGCTGGCCGTCGACGATGATCGAGTAGCCGTAATAGTCCGGAACCAAAGCCGGCGTGGTCACGGTCCAAACGCCGGAGTCGTCTTTCTGCATCGGCAGAGGATCGGTCGTGCCTTCCCGCCGCAGCGAGACTTCTTTTGCATTCGGCGCGCGGAAGCGGAAGGTCACGCTATTGTCGGAGTGTACCTCCGGCGTGACGAGCGCCGGCGGCATGGGCGGAGGCACAATCGGAGCAGCGGGTTTTGTTTGCAGAGCGAGCGTGCAGATGGAAACGAACGCTAGCGGGAAGCTAAGTGCGATACGAAGTTTCATGACATCTCCAACTCAACAAGGATGTCATCCTGAGGATGGCGCTGCCGTCCGAAGGACCGTAGGAGATCATACAGCTTGTAAACGGTATATCAGATCCTCGAATGCGGATGCGGATCTACTTGGCGGCATCAACGCTCTCGGCCGACATAAGGTCCTTCACGCCGGCTTCGCCGACGTTCAGGATAACCATGTAGTTCGTGATAGGCGGAAACGGCGAACTGCTAGGTGATGTTCATTTTCCCGACGCGACGTCCAGCCGCGATTCGGCGCGATGCAATGCATTAAGTGCGCGTTCAACATCGACGCTCGTGTCGCCACTGGTGAGCCGCTGCTCGGCGCGTTCTTTGGCCTTGCGCGCGCGTTCGACATCAACTTCGTCCGGCCGCTCGGCTGACTCTGCCAGGATGGTGACTTTATCCGGCAGAACCTCGGCAAATCCCCAGGCGACCGCCAGTCGCTGCTCGGTCGCATTTTCGCGATATTTGATTTCGCCAACGGAAAGCTCGGTAATGAGCGGCGCGTGCCCGGGCAGAACGCCCAGGTATCCATTCTTGCCTGGAATCTGAATTTCTTCCGCCGCCGTCTCGACCACCTTCTTTTCCGGCGTCACGATCTCGAGTTGGAAAGTCTCTGCCATTCAATACCCAATACTCAGTATCCCGCACTCAGTTCGATTTCTGGCCACTGAGTGCCGGGTACTGACAACTGCCTTTACGCCACTGCCTTCATCTTCTCCGCGGCTTGCTCGACTTCCTCGATCGGGCCCTTCATATAGAAGGCCTGCTCAGGAATGTCGTCGTACTTCCCTTCCACAATTGCTTTAAAGCCTTTCACCGTATCGGCGATCTTCACATAGCGTCCCTGCGCTCCGGTGAATTGCTCCGCGACATGGAACGGCTGCGACAGGAAGCGTTGAATCTTGCGGGCGCGGGCGACCGTGAGTTTCTGATCTTCGCTCAATTCGTCGATGCCCAAAATTGCGATGATGTCCTGCAGATCTTTGTAAGTCTGCAGCGTCTTCTTCACGGCCTGCGCGACGTCGTAATGCTCCTGCCCGACAATGCGCGGATCGAGAATGCGCGAGGTCGAAGCGAGCGGATCAACGGCAGGATAAATTCCGATTTCGGTCAACGCGCGCGAAAGCACGGTGGTCGCGTCGAGGTGCGCAAACGTCGTGGCTGGCGCGGGATCGGTGAGGTCATCGGCGGGCACATAAATCGCCTGCACCGAAGTAACCGAACCTTTTTTGGTCGATGTGATGCGCTCCTGCAACTCGCCCATTTCGGTCGCCAGGTTCGGCTGATATCCGACGGCACTGGGCATGCGGCCCAGCAGCGCCGAAACTTCCGATCCGGCCTGCGTGAAACGGAAGATGTTATCGATGAAGAGCAGCGTGTCGGAGCCTTCTTTATCGCGGAAATATTCCGCGACCGTGAGTCCTGTCAGCGCCACGCGCAGACGCGCGCCCGGCGGCTCGGTCATCTGTCCATAGATCAGAGCGGCTTTTGATTCGGCCGGCTTGCCGGGCTTGATGACACCCGACTCCGACATCTCCAGCCAAAGGTCGTTGCCTTCGCGCGTGCGCTCACCCACGCCGGCGAACACGGAGTAGCCGCCGTGCTGCTTGGCCACGTTGTTGATCAGTTCCATGATCACGACTGTCTTGCCGACACCCGCGCCGCCGAACAGACCGATCTTGCCGCCCTTCAAAAACGGCTGGATGAGGTCGATGACCTTCACGCCAGTTTCGAACATCTCGGCGGTCGTGGCCTGCTCGTCGAATGCGGGAGCAGGACGATGGATCGGATCCCGCTCCTTGTAATCGATCGGACCGAGCTGATCGACGGGCTCGCCGATGACGTTCATCACGCGCCCGAGCGTGCCGCGGCCGACGGGTACGGAAATGGGTCCTCCCTGGTCGATGGCTTTCATCCCGCGCACCATACCGTCGGTCGGCTCCATAGCGACGCAACGCACGCGGCCTTCGCCCAGGTGCTGCTGCACTTCGAGAATGACTTTGATGGGCGAGGGGACGTTGAAGCCGTCACTGACCACCTCGACCGCTTCGTAAATGGGAGGCAGGTGTCCTTCTTCGAACTGGACGTCGACCGCCGGTCCCGCAATTTGAATGACGTGTCCTACGTTTTGGGGCATAAAACCTCGTTCAACCTTGCTCCAGATCCTTCGCTTCGCTCAGGATGACCGCCGCGGCCTCCCGCTCACGGCCGCGAAGCGCGTTCACATCGCCGCTGCGCCGCTTACGATCTCTATAATTTCCTTGGTGATCTTCGCCTGACGCACGCGATTCATAGTTAAAGTCAGCGAATCGATCATGTCGTTCGCATTGTTCGTCGCCGAATCCATGGCGGTCATGCGAGCGGCGTGCTCAGCCGCGACCGATTCCAGCAACGCGCGAAAAATCTGAATGCTCACATATTTCGGCAGCAGCGCTCGAAATAGCTCTTGCGGCGGCTGCTCGTAAATGTAATCGACCTGCGCCGTGCCAAATTGCGATTCGCCTTCCACCGCGCCACCGGTCGCACGCATGCCCACGCCAGCAGTTACGGCCGCCTCTTTCGCTCTCTTCTTCTCTTCTTCTGTCGGCTCTTCCGCCAGCCGCACTGCCTGCTCGCCGATCTGCTCGATGGGCAGAATCTGTTCCACGATCAGTCGCTGCGCAATCACCGACTTAAACTCATTAAAGACTACGTAGACCGAATCAATTTCTTCGCAGCAGTAGCGGCGAATCACGTTCTCGGCGAGCGCCGAAGCTTGCGCGAATTGCAGCTTGTTCAGCACGCCGACGTGCTCGCCCGTGATCTGTACCCTGCCTGCGCGTTCGGCGCTTTCGGGCTCTGCTTCTACCGACTCTTCAATCTCGGCGATACTTCGGGTCTGCACCTTGGACGCGGGAAAACGGCGCCGCAAGAAGTCGCGGCCCTTGCGCCCGATCGCTTCAATGTCAACGTTCTTTTCTGCTTTTGAGTCCAGAAAGCGCATCGCCGCTTTGGTGATGTTCGCATTGAACGCGCCGGCCTTGCCGGTATCGCCCGTGACAACGATCAACAGAGTGGTCTTCTCTTCGCGTTGAGCCAGCAGCGGATGCTTGGGCTCTCCAGTCTCGGGATCGTAAACTTCCGCGCGCGCAACCAGCGACTTCAGGACATTCGTCAGCATCTGCGCGTAGGGACGCGCGGAAAGAGCGCGATCCTGCGCCTTGCGCAGCTTCGCCGCGGAGATCATCTTCAAAGCCTTGGTGATCTGCCGCGTGTTGATCACACTGCGAATACGGCGACGGATGTCGAGAAGATTGGCCATTTAAAACCAGTTGTCAGTTGCTAGTACTCAGTTGCCGGTCAAAAGCGTTTGTCATCCTGAGCGTAGCGCAGGATCTATGTATTCTTGTGTTCAGAAATCCACCCTGTGAAGGTAGTAGACAAAAATCCCCGCGATAAACAAAATGAACACTATAAGCAGGAAAGTCGCCATTTACATAGCCCTTCAATTGCTGAATTACTTCGCTACCGCTTGCCTCTGCTCCACGAACTGCTGTTTCGCCTGCTTGATCACATCCTGAATCTGCGCTTTGAGCGCATCATCGAGAATCTTCTTTTCCATGATCGCGCGCAGTAGTCCAGGATTCGTGGATTCCACGTACTTATACAGCTCTTTTTCAAATTCACGCACCTGGTCGACCGGCATATCGTCCAGAAAACCACCCGTACCGGCCGAGATGATCAGAATTTGTTTCGAGAATGGCAGCGGAGAAAACTGATTCTGCTTCAGCAACTCGACCAGCCGCTGACCGCGATTCAACTGCGATTGTGTGGCTTTGTCGAGATCGCTGCCGAATGCGGCAAAGGCGGCTAGTTCGCGATACTGCGCCAATTCCAGTTTCAACGAGCCAGCCACCTGACGCATGGCCTTGATTTGCGCACTGCCGCCCACGCGGCTCACGGACAATCCGACGTTCACCGCCGGGCGCACGCCCTGATTAAATAAGTCGGTTTCGAGATAAATCTGGCCGTCGGTAATCGAGATGACGTTCGTCGGGATGTACGCCGAAACGTCGCCCGCCTGAGTTTCGATTACGGGCAAAGCCGTGAGCGATCCGCCGCCGTTTTTGTCACTCAGCTTCGCCGCGCGCTCCAGCAGACGCGAGTGGAGATAAAAGACGTCTCCGGGATACGCTTCGCGTCCCGGCGGACGCCTCAGCAGAAGCGAGATCTCACGATACGAAGCTGCGTGCTTCGAGAGATCGTCGTAAATCACCAGCGCGTGCCGCTTCGAGTCGCGGAAGTACTCTCCCATCGCGCAGGCCGCGTACGGCGAGATGTACTGCATCGGCGCCGGTTCCGACGCCGAGGCCGCGACCACGATCGTATATTCCATCGCGCCGGCGTCTTCGAGAATCTTCACGACCTGTGCAATCGACGAGCGCTTTTGACCGATCGCGTTGTAAATACAAATAAGATCGTTGCCCTTGCTGTTGATGATGGTGTCGAGCGCGACGGCCGTCTTCCCGGTCTGGCGGTCGCCGATGATGAGTTCGCGTTGCCCGCGGCCGATCGGGATCATGCTGTCGATGGCCTTAAGTCCCGTTGCCATAGGCTCGCGCACGGGCTGACGATCGATGACGCCCGGAGCCAGGCGCTCAAGGGCAATGAACTTGTCGGTCGTGATCGGACCTTTGTCGTCGATGGGTTGGCCGAGCGAATTCACCACGCGACCGATCATGGCATCGCCGACCGGCACGCTCATGATGCGACCCGTGCGCTTGACCTCGTCGCCTTCTTTGATCTCGGTATATTCGCCGAGCAGAACCACGCCCACCTGATCTTCTTCCAGGTTCATGGCGATGCCGGCCACGTCATGCGGGAACTGCAGCAGTTCGCCAGCCATGACCTTGTCGAGCCCGTAAACGCGCGCGATGCCGTCACCGAGCGTGATAACGGTACCGGTCTCATCGACAGAGATCGAGGACTCGTAGTTCTCGATCTGTTCGCGAATCAGTTTGGTGATTTCGTCTGCTTTGATTTGTGCCATAGAAAATCAGCTCTCAGCTTTCAGCTCTTAGCAAAACCTTTGCGCTCGTCATCCTGAGCGAGCCATCAGTTTCGCAAAGCGAAGCTGACGCGCAGTCGAAGGATCTCTACGAGTTAATGGCCTCTTTAATCCTCTCCAACTGTCCTTTCACAGAGCCGTCATAAATCGTGCTGCCGATGCGGACCACTGCGCCGCCGAGCAGCGACGGATCGAGCCCATATTGCGCGCGAACCTTCTTGCCGATTGTTTTTTCAATTTGCGCTTCGAGCGCGCGCTTCTCGGCATCTCCCAACTCGCGCGCGCTGGAAATCTGCGCCTCGGCGAATCCCAGCCGCGCGTCCAATTCCTTCTCGAGTTGCTCAACAATGCGCGGCAAAAAAGGCAACCGATGGTGATCGATCAGTACCGCGATCAGATTCCGCACGGGACGATCGATTCCCTCTCGCTGCACAATCGCGTCCAGCAATTTTCTCTTTTGCTCCGCAGGAACTGCGGGATTTTCCCAGACGCGCCGCAGCTCAATGCTTTCCGCGAACAGAGTCGCAATGCGCCGCAGACCTCCCTTGGCCTTGGCAGCATCGAGATGCGTCTCAAGCACCACATCTGCGAAAGCTCGCGCGTAGGTGCTGGCGACGGAGGCCACGGTCTAGTTGCCGTCCTTTTGCGAATTCTCTGATCCCAACTCGGCGGCAAAGTTGCGGACCAGCGCCTGATCCGTTGCCGCATCAATACGAATCTGTTTCTTCGCCAAGCCGACGGCGAGGTCGGCCGCGTGAGCCGTCAACAGACGGCGGGCCGCTTTCGCTGCCGCGTCGATTTCCTGCTCCGCCGAGGCAACGATCTTGCGAGCGTCTTCTTCGGCTGCTGCCTTGATACGCGCCTCTTCCGCCGCGCCTTCTTTTTCCGCGGCATCGCGCATCATGCCGATCTCTACATCGAGCTTTTGCAATCGCTGTTCGATCTCTGCCAGCTTGCGGCGGGCCTCTTCGCTGGCCTTTTGCGCTTCCTGCATGGCTTTCTGGATCGCCGCCGTGCGGTCGCGAAAAATCCCCGGCAGATACTTTCTTCCGGCCCAGATGATCACCCCGGCAATCACAGCAAAGTTCAGCAGAATGCTGAGCCAGTACGATTGCTGCAGATTCAGTCCTGTGATTCGCGAAATCAGCTGTACCGATGACGAGTGCTTGAACTCGTCCATTTCGTCTTTTTCTTCGCCGGCCCCCTCACGGCTTTCATGCACCAGTTGCTGCCCGGGACCGGACGATTCGCGCTTGTTTTCGTTTACGCTTTGATCCTGCTGTGGGGCCGGAGCCTCTTGCTGCGCGCGCGCAAGCTTCATCCCCGCGCCGCAGGACCCGACCAGCGCAAGCAGAATTACGCAAACTGTTTTGTGGCGAGAACCTGTCACCGGGCCGCTCCTGCCGGCTGCAGCACCCGCCGGACAATCTCCTGTGCCAGCACGCCCGCCTCGGCTTGCAATCTCGAGTCAGCGGTCGCACGCTCGCTCTCAATTTCTGTCTTCGCAGCCTGCACCCGCGCCTGCGCCTTCGTGCGCGCCTCACTGACGGCCTGGCCGCGAGCCTGAATCGCCGCCTGACGCTTGGCCTCCTGTGCGCGAAACACTGCGGCCCGGGCCTCGCGCAACTTCTGTTCGTACTCGCCGGTGCGCGCCTCGGCCATGGCGATGTCGGATTTCGATTTTTCGATTGCGCCCTCGGTTTTGCTGCGACGCTCAGCCAGCACCCGCTGCAGCGGACGATGCACGATCGACGTATAAAAAACGTACAACAACGTCAGCAGAATCACCGTAGGCACTGAGCCGAGCAGTAATTCGCCTAGTTGTTTTAGCGTTTCATCCATGTGGTGCTGATGGAAGCCGGGAAAATGAGGGCTCGGAAACTGATAAGTCTAACGTCGCACAGAGTTTAATGTCAATGTAAACGGCAGCGAACTGCGTGCATGGACCTTGGCTCACTTCGAATCCCCGTTCGGCCGAAGCAGCGGGCGTCGACCAACTGGAAAGCTATTAAGAACACAGCACTTACGTGGATTTTACCGGGATAGATGCAGATTTCTGCATATAAGGCTTGACTTCACAGCAAACAGGACTAGCATAGAAGTATCACCTCCGATCCAATTCAGGATCGAATGGGCCGATAGCCAAGGAATGTCACCGCTTCTTGGTTGTCGGCCCATTTTAATGTTTGATCGAGTTACGACGAACAGGGATCTAGCACCGCGCATCCCTCGCTTCGTGCAGCAGCCAGCAGGCTTTTGTCGGCGCACACAAAAATCGGCTCTTCCCCTCCCGTGACAGATCGCAGACTCAGGTATCCTGCCAATTGCACCGCGTCGTAGCCTTTCAGCGCGTATGCATCGACAAGTAGCAACGCGATATCTAACACAGAGTCCGTCAATGGCTGCACAACAAAAACTCCTTGCGAATGCTCAGTGAACGCTTGGACTTGCCGGTCAGCTTCAAGCGGCCGAACTTCGCCCGCCCGTTGGCGCCTGCGGATGGCAGCGCGGAATTCAACCTGCGCTAAAGATGAGATGGCGAATCGGTGGGGAGGCTCCGCCGTCGTGAGCGCAAGGAGTGGCTCCGTGCCAATCTCGTACACGTATAACTTAACCAGCGCGCTGGTTTCCAAGTAGTAGAAGGCCAATTCTTCAGCGTCTCTCCCGCAGAACAGTGTCGGACAGGGGCTCACCTTTAATTCGGATTGGGTGAAAGCCGAAACCCACTTTGGGCAGGCCGAGAACTGATTGGACTTCAGGTCTCATCCGGTTCAGACGAATCGCTGTCACCGGGAACCGCGGATCCTTTGGGTTGGCAACTTTGTTGGTCAAAACCAGCTTGTTTTCGATCGCAAAGCGAAGCACGTTTTGCTGTTGGGGTTGGCCGCGCAACCATTTGAAGTCTTCATAAGGCAAGATCTCATCGCGAAATTTTTTCAGCGAGACAAAATTCCAACCCGGCGTCGATTCAGCTCGCTGCAGCGCCGCGATCAATTCCGCTAATGCCGGCTGCATGTCGCCACTGAGGGCGCTGGCAGCGGTTGCCTGCCCCTCGCTAGGACTGGCGTGTTGCATTTGCGCATCCTTGACGTCGCTCTGTAATGGCTCGGAGAAGGGTTCAAGCCGGAACTCCAGTTTGCCGGAATCGGGGGACCAGTTGTCAGCCCCAGCAGTGCTTCGTTTCTTGCGACCATGAGCATCCACTAGCGAAACACACAGCCGGTACCCGTCAGGGACAACGTACCCAGCTTGTTCCAGGGCGACTTTTAAAGGGGATTGTAGCGTTTGGGAAACGCGCAGCTCGACCTGCTGAATATTCAACTTACTCATGCTAGTACCTCAAGTGTAAGATAGGCGGAAATTATTTTCCGTATTGATATTTATATAACGTAAAAATATTGCTTGTCAAGCGAAATCCGTCACGCCACCACCCACTCCTTCACTCGTCGCACCACCGACTCTGGAGCGTCGGCGTCGAGCTCCACCGCGCCGTCTTTATACTTGCGCGAATAGATTCGGGCACGGGCTTCGAGCAACGCCAGCGTCTTGCCTTCCTGCTGCGGAACACGCAGGTGGACGCGGCTCACTTTGTCTTCTTCGATCCTTTCGTCGATCTGCTGGCGCAACTGATCGAGTCCTGCGCCCTCGACAGCGGATACGTAAACCGTATTCAATTCCGGGCGCGCCGCATCGGCGATCAGCGATGCGGCCACTTCCTCATCCAGCAGATCGACTTTATTCATCACGCGCAGCCGCGGCTTCTTCTCGGCTTCGAGTTCCTTCAGCACGATTTCCACTTGCGCGTCCTGCTCGGCCGAAAGCCGGCTGCTCGCATCGGAAACATGCAGGATCAGCGTCGCGCGCTGCACCTCTTCCAATGTCGCGCGAAACGCCGAGACCAGCGTGTGCGGCAGGTTGCGGATGAATCCCACCGTATCGGACAGAAGAACTTTTCTTTTCGATGGCAGATCGATGGCGCGAATTGTGGGATCGAGCGTCGCAAACATTTTCGGCGACGACAGCACTCCGGCGCGCGTGAGCGCATTGAACAGCGTCGACTTGCCTGCGTTCGTGTAGCCGACGAGCGCCACCGTCGCGACAGGAACCGATTCCCGCCGCTGTCGCTGTTGCGCGCGAGTGCGGCGTACGTTTTCGAGCTGTTGCTCGAGACTCCGCACCCGGCGGGCGATCTTGCGGCGATCGGTTTCTAATTTCGTTTCGCCGGGACCGCGCGTCCCGATGCCACCGCCAAGTTGCGACATCTCCACGCCATGTCCGGCCAAACGCGGCATCATGTAATGCAATTGCGCCACCTCGACCTGCAACTGGCCTTCGCGAGTGCGCGCGTGCCGCGCAAAAATGTCGAGGATCAGCTGCGTGCGATCGATCACGCGGCGATCAACAATCTTTTCGATGTTGCGCTGCTGCGACGGGGTAAGATCGTGATCGAAAAGCAGGACGTCAGCATCAACCGACGCGGCCGCGCCGGCAATTTCTTCCAGCTTGCCCGCGCCAATCAAAGTTGCGGGGTCAGGCCGTTCGCGCCGCTGCAAAACTTCTCCGACAACTTTCGCGCCAGCGCTTTCCGCCAGCGTGCGCAACTCAGCTAAAGATTCATCGGCGTCAAACTCGGGAATGCTCGGCTTTCCGGGTGGCCCCTCCTTTCGCGTTTTTGGCGAAAGGGTGGGAAGCGCAGGTTCCCCTTCCTTTCGCGCACTTGGCGAAAAGGTGGGAGCCTCCGCGGTAGAACCGAGAACCGCGGCATCCCTGGCTGCCGCGGCCTGAGCCGTGACTGTTCCCTTCGCCCGCCGGCTGCGCACGTCCAGTCCAACCAGAAACGCGCGTTCGCCCTCCGGCTGCGCGGTCGAAACGGTTCGCGCAGACACACCCTTGGCGGCACGCGTCAGGTCGCGGGATGAGTTGCGCTGAGAACTTCGCAAGCGGAGAAAGCCTATCCTTCAGTGCCCGAAGCGCTGGCCACCGGTACCGGCGCCGCCGGAGCCGCGGTCTTTTCCGGATGCCCACTGTGGGCCACGTGCGTTGACGCCACCCGGCCCATCACCACGGTCGAGATGGCGTGCTTGAAGATGAGTTGCTCCTGACCATTCGCCTCCAGCACCACGGAGTACTTGTCAAAAGAGCGGATCCGGCCCGTCAGCTTCACTCCACTCAGCAGATAAATCGTGATGCTGGTTCGCTCTTTGCGAGCCGTGTTAAGGAAGGAATCCTGAATATTCTGCGCCGGCTTATTCGTATCCATAGCCGATCTCCTCGATTTTGAACTGCGAACGTTCCAGCCGGTCCACAGGCGCTTTGAACCGGCTTAAAACTACAACATGTTCCGGAAGCCTTCCGACCGCTCCCGAACAAGGGGGGAAACCCTCGCCAAAGATGCATCGCAGTCTCCGCCGCGAGCGCAGCCTCGGCAAAGCAATGCAGTTAACGATACGGCGATCCCGCCAGGTTTTCAACCCGGAAGTTGCGGTACATTTGACATCCCCCGCCCGCCGAGCGCAGACTTTCCCTCGACTTACGAGCCGGGGGCATCTCGGGCGTCGTAGTTTTCATTCCCTGTCGGGCTGTCTCCTCTCCGCATGGCTGGCATTGCCCAAGCCCTCGGAGGCTCACACAACCTTGCATCCAGTTGGCGGAGGAGATTCCATGCACCATTTCGTCGCTCTGGCAGCGTCGTTGGTCACGCCCACAATTACTGGCACAGAAGCGAAGCTGCTTATTCTGCGCTGGTTCCACTTTATCGCCGGCATTCTGTGGGTCGGCCTGCTCTATTTCTTCAATCTGATTAATGTGCCGTTCATGAAGCAGGTGGACGCCGCCGCCAAACCGAAGATTTTCCAGAACCTCACGCTGCCCGCGCTCAACTGGTTTCGCTGGAGCTCGCTGGTCACCGTGTTCCTCGGGCTCTGGTATTTGGGAGAGGCTTACATCGGTCCGGATGCGAAACGCGACGGCGGCAGCATCGCCGCGACTTTTGGATTGTTCTTTCTGGTCTGGCTCGGCACCTGGTTCATCCTGTTCATCGTGATCAAAAAGATAGCGCCCAATGGATACGTGGTCGGCATCCTGACCACGATTCTGGTCTACGCCGCAGGATGGATCTTCGTGCATCGCACCTCCGTCGGCGGCGATGACAATCACGTCCTCTGCATCGGCATCGGCGGCGGAATGGGCATCGTGATGCTGTTCAACGTCTGGGGCATAATCTGGCCGAATAACAAGAAGATCATTCGCGGAACGCTGGCCGGGACACCTCCTGAGAACACCGCAGCCTTGGCGCGGCAGGCGTTTCTGGCGTCGCGGACGAATTTCTTTCTGTCCGTGCCGCTGCTGTTCTACATGGCCGCCGCGTCGCACTTCTCGAGCACGGTGATCTTCGGGAAATAGGCGATCGGCCATAACGCCCGCGTTAACTCCGGCGTCATCCCGAACGCCCGCGTTTTCACCGGCGGGCGGAGGGATCTCGCGCGCACCGGCCCATCAATCCCCGCGGAATCCCTCGCTTCGCCTCGCTGCGCTCGCCTCCGGCTAAAGCCGGAGGTCTTACAGAAAACGGCTACGCTCGGGATGACGCCGTCAGAAATCTGCTTCGGGCGGAAGCGGTCTGCAGATCCGTGTCATCCTGAGCGATCGCGAGCGAAGGCGAAGGATTCCTAAAGGTCCGCTGGGCTACCGTGGAAGAGCGGCCCTTTAGGGCCGCGTAGAGTCGCATTCACAAGAACCGGGCTTTAGCCCCTGAGGTCATGGGCCCACGAGGCAAAACGACCACGGGCCCTAAAGGGCATCCATTGGCGCTTCGACGCGGCGCTGAAGCGCCGCTCTTCCACGGTCCTCTCCAGCGGAATCTCTCTGTCCTCAAAGGAGGTGTTTGCGAAAATCCCTACGGCGCGCCTGAAGGCGCGCCCTCTCAAAGCCCGGTCCAAAAAGAAAGGGAGCCGATGTTCCGGCTCCCTAGTGAATGCAATCTGACTTAGAACTGGAAGCGCGCACCCAACTGAATGAGGCGCGAGTTCGAAGGATTCCGAACCGCGGTGATGCGACCGAAGTTGCCGCTGGCCACGTTGCCACTCGGATTCGAGAAGTTGGTGTGGTTCATCACGTTGAAGAAGTCAATCCGCAGTTGCAGCGTCTTCCCCTCCATGATCGGCGTGTCCTTCGCGAGCGTCATGTCCATGTTCCAGAATCCCGGACCGTCGAAGTAACCGCGCGGCGTGTCGCCCTCGGTTCCCAATGCATTGTCCGTGAAGCTGGTCGGATCGAACCAATAGTGGTTCTTGCCGTTGAACGTCGCCGTCCGGGGATTCAGTTTCGAAGGACGACTAACGATGTCCGGGCGGTCCGAGCATCCATAGAACGAGTAGAAGTAGGAGCAGTCCAACGACTGCAAGTTGGTGTCCTGGAAGTTGATGGGGAATCCGGTCTGAATGGCGTTGTCCCCGGTGAAGGTCCATCCACCCAGCGCGCGGCTGCCAATCGGTCCCCAGTTCTTCCCGAGGTTCGGAATGTCATAAACCCAGGAAATGACCCATCGCTGGCGGGCGTCGAATGCCGAACTTCCGTAGTCGCGCTGGAAATTGCCGTAGGAGCTAACTCCGCCGGCTGCCTGGAACGCGGTGTCCTCGAAGCTGGAACTCACATCAAGCGCGTGCGCCCACGTGTAGGCAGTCTGCAACTCCAATCCGTGAGACATGCGCTTGTTGGCGCTCACCTGCAATGAGTTGTAGTTCGACCAGCCGCCGTTGGTTTGCTGTCCAAAGTTGCCCCAGATCGATCCATCGTACTTATAGTGGTCGGGGAAAAAGACAGGCTGATTCCCTGGGTCCTGCACACATGTAAGTCCAAGACCATCCAGCGCGGGGTTGGTCATGCAATCCTGAACGCCAGCCGGCGTCGCAGGGTTTGCCGTGTAAGAGGTGATCAAACCCGAACCGTGAGCAGCCACATAGCCGAGAGTCAGGATGGTCTGACCAGGCAGTTGACGCTCAATGTTTACGTTCCAGTTATAGGCACGAGGAACGGTCAAGTTGCGCGCGTTCGTGCTGAGCGCGAAGCCGAACGGATAGAACTCGCTGAAGTCGATCGAGGTATCGCCCGGTCCCGGTGGAACGTATGGAAATGGAACGTTAGCGGCGACGCCAGTATCGATACTCGTATATGGATTAGGGAAGGACGGGCCCACCGGGTTTGTGGTCAAGCCGAAGGGTGGAACTCCGAGGTCCTGCAGGTTCAACTCCTCTTCCGAGCGGTTGTAATACATGCCGAAACCGCCGCGAATAGAAGTCTTGCCCGCCCCGCCGGTCAGAGCGCCAAAGTCCGGACTCCAGGCAAAGCCAACGCGGGGACCGATGTGACCCAACTTGGTGGTTGGCCCGCCGTACTTGTTGCATCCTTGGTCGCCAGGGAACGTGTACCCAATCGGAGCCGTCGGGAATACTGTGGACTGAACAGTCGGTTGGAAGCAAACGCGCGAAAGTCCGTTGTTCTGGAATTCCTCGAGGGGGGTGTCAATCTGGTAACCGGTCCCGAGTGTTAGGGTCAGATTGTTCTTAATCCGCCATTGATCCTGGAAGTAGAAGTAGTGTTCATACGCCTGGGCGATGATCACCGCACCAGAGCCTTGGGTGAAGCTAGCCGGTACTCCTAGGAGGAAATCAAGCGACGGATCGCCGGTGGAGAATCCTCCCGATGCGTTGAAAGAGAACGTTCCATCGTTGTTGGCGGCAAACGGATTCCAAACCTGGAACTTGCGGCCGTCATATCCGAATTTCAAGGCATGACGCCCCTTGGTCCAGCTGAAGTTGTCGGTCAGCTGATAGGTCTGATCCTTACGGGGTTGCGGTCCGTTGTTGGTTCCACCGATCGTGAAGTATCCAGTCAGCGAGATCTGAGGATAATCAGCTCCCGAAGCAAGCTGCGGGAAAATTTGCGGGAAGCCGACCGCGCTCGGCTGTCTCACATTCTGCGGTTGACCGGTCGGGAAGTTCAGACGAGTATAGCCCAGCCGAAGTTCGTTCAGGATATTTGGCGTGAAAGTGTGGATCCAGGACGCCGTAAACATCTTCGTGTAGGGCACGCTGCCGTCGCCGAATCCCGGCAAACTGGAGCCGGAAAACGGCAGATCGTTTAGGCTCGATTGGTCATTTGCTGCGGCGTTGAACCAGACGGAGTCCTTCTGGCTGATCGTCAGGTCCATGCGTCCAATGTGCTGATTCGTTTTCACATGTGTAATCGGGCCCCAGGCAAAGTCGGTGCCCCCTACGTTTGGTGCAGGTACGAACTTGCTGATCAGCTGCGTAGACACCGAGTTGAAAACGGAGGTCGGAATTTGAAGAGTCGGGAAACACTCAACCCACGTTTCTGCGCCAGGACACACGCCGGCCGCACCGTTGATATTGGTCAAGGTTGTGGGAATCGGGTTGGAGCTGAGACAGGTTTGACTCGCCGGGTCGCAGCTTGCCGTAGGACCGAAAATCCCTGTGTAGTTACCATTCAACATGTCTTGGGTATACACGGTGGAGTTGCCGACGCTCTGCGGAGTGCGAGCACGCGTGATCTGCAGGCTGTAGAAGAAGAACAGTTTGTTTTTCCAGATTGGTCCGCCGATCGTGCCACCCAGCTGGTTCTGGTGAATCTGCGGAACGGAGGTCTGGAAGAAGTTGCGCGTATTCAGGAACGTATCCCGATAGAACTCGAAGGCACTGCCGTGGAATTTGTTGGTACCCGACTTGGTCAGCGCATTCATGATGGCGCCCGAGTTGCGCCCGAATTCCGGATTGATGGTGTTGGTGACCATCTGCACTTCGGCAATCGCATCCGGACTCGGCTGCACCAGCGGAGAATTCAACGGCAGGTCGTTGGCGTCGTTGCCATTGATCAGATAGCTGTTCTGCTGTGCCTGGCTGCCGTTCGTCGAGTAATTCGTCGTGAAGCGCGTATCGGGAATCACGACGCCGGGCAGCGTCTGCTGCAAGGTGATCCAGTTGCGGTTCAACGAAGGCAGTTCCAGAATTTGAGTGTCCGTCAAGGTCGCGCCCAGTTGCATGCTGGTACTCTCGACCTGCACCGGGTTTGCGGTCACTTCCAGAGTCTCAGCGACGGCACCTACTTCCATGGTGACGTTCTGCACATAGATCTGGTTCTGGATGATCGAGATCCCTTTGGCCTCAAAATGCTTGAAGCCTGATTTGGTGGCACTGACGCTGTAGGTGCCGGGAATCAGCTCGATGAAAAGATAGCCGCCGTCAGCTCCGGTGGTGACCTGTTTCGTGATACCGGTTCCGGTATTGGTAAGGGTCAGCTGAACACCCGGCATCGCCGCGCCAGTGGCGTCCGTCACCACGCCACGAATGCGACCGTACAGTTCGTCGGCGCTGGATAGAGTAGCAAAAACCAGACAGCACACGGCTAGGATTGCCGCAATCATCAATTGCGTCTTAAATCGCATTTTTTCTGTCCTCCTCATATGTTTCACTTTCCGAAAGCGGATCCAGCGCCGGCAGGGTGGCCTGGGCAATTGCGCGATCCGATGGATGAACTTCGAGACCTCTAAAACTCATTGTTTCTTGGTGAGAGCTGGGAATTTGAAACTTCACTGCCCGACCGCGCCCGTCTAACGCGGGCTTCACTACTTCACAGACACACAGATAACATCCCGAACTCACAGGCTTATTGCAACTCTGAATCCAAACAGAGCATTCAACAAATCTCGTGTTATCAGTTGTTTGGGTTGAAACAGAACAAATACAGTTACCGAATATGGTAGGAAGTGGACCGCTTCAATATGGCAATTCGTAGATTTTCGGAAACCTTTTCGTAAAAAAATGCAACTAAAAATGTTTCTTCTTTCCTTTGGTTGCGACCTCGCCCGGAGCCAACACCCGCCGCACGATCGGGGTATTCATCTTGTATTTTCGTTCCTTGATGTTCCCAGCTTCATCCCTTGTCCGCAGAATGAACACCGGCAGCGTTCCTTCTTTACCGAACTCCTCGTTGGTCACCGTAACCGGCAGGACGCCATCCAGACCGTGCTCGCGATAGGCGGTTTCGTAGCGATGTTTGCGGACATTCCAGGTGAAGACTCGCACCTGGTCGTAATCATAGGGCTCGCCGTCATGCGGTTCGGTCATCAGGCAGAGATACTGCGGGACTTTCTTATCGCCGTCTTGCACCTGGTTCAGTACGAAGAACGCGATAAAGCGCTGTCCCTCGGCGTACTGTGCAATGTCGAGCGGGGCATCCACGTCTACCATGCGCGCCAGTACCCATCCCACGTGGCCCAGGTCATCGCGCACCAGGAACCAGTCTTCGAGCACCGGGCCGGCTTGCGATTTGGCGCCTCTGGCTGCAACCGGCTTGGGCGCCGGCCCTGCGCCCACCTGCTTTTCCGCAGTCGCACGTTTCAGGATCGCGACCTTCGCACCCGAGGCGAGCTGATACAGGTGCTCGGTTTCGCGTCCCGGAGTGATGTGCAGATTCGTCTCGTTGCGCAGCACACCCGGCGCCTGCACCGGATCGTTCAGATTGTCCTGCGTAAGGCGCTGCAAGGCATCGTAAGTCTTCTGATCGACCAGGTAGCGCTGCTCAATCCATCCTTCAAGGCCGCTGGCGGTGCGCACGCGGGCGAAGCGCTTCTCGCGATCGACGATCTCGACACGCTCGCCGTTTTTTACCGTCCCGACGCGGTTATACATCGCCGCAACCTGATCGCGCAGGCTCGCCTGCGGCGCCGAGACGTAGGCGACCTCGAGCACACGATGGCGTCGGCTGCACGCCGGCAATAGGCACACGAACAGAACGGTCACCAGAATCGAGAGATGCCGCCCAATCGCAGATGTTCCCCGGTGTCTCACAGAAGTCTTGTACTGAATGAAACTCAACACTATAGCGCGTTGTGGACTCGAAGTCGCACGGCGGCTGTTGATGCCGCTTGTACGTGAATTCTCCGCTTCACCTCTCGAGTGAGCTTATAGTGGTTCGATGTCTGCGGCTGATCGGCCACGTGGCTTCAGTGCGATAGGGATTTTCCTTTTTGTCGGAAGCTCTATGGCTGCCCTCGCGGCGTTTACGTTACTGTGGCGCGGAACTCTGCTCGATGCAATTTGGAAGCTGAATCCCTCCGCATACTCACAGCTTCTCCCGCATCGCGAATCATTCGGGTCCGGTTTCCTGCTGCTGAGCCTGGCGCTCTTCGCCGCTGGATACGGATGGTTCCGGCACTATTGTTGGGGATGGAGACTCGCGGTTGTGATCATCAGCTTCCAGCTGTTCGGGGATGCCGTGAATTGCATACGAGGGGATTACGGTCGTGGTGTCGCGGGATTGCTGATCGCAGGCGCGCTTCTGGCATACCTGCTGAGTTCCAGCGTCAAAATCGCTTTCACTAGAAAAGCTGATTGAATGCCGCCCGTTCGCTGGGCCTTCAGCACTGACATTTGTGCCGGCCCTCGGTTACCATAGTGGAAATGATTGCCTGAGACGGGCGGCTCGAATCGGGCTCGCTGCGTCAAATCGTGGCAGAACCAATCGAGGGGTCCTGACGCCTCATGAAGATAGGAACCATATATCGGCTCGCAGTCCTAGTTTTGTCGGTTTGTCTGGCTTCTATATGTGCGCAGGCCCAGGATACGGTCCAGTCCGTGCTGCGTCCGCCCAAGGGATCGCAGATGGCTATTGTGATCTTTGAAGATCTGCAGTGTCCCATGTGCCGTCGCACCGCACCTCTGGTCGAGCAGGCGTCAAAGACGTACAAGATCCCGGTCGTGCGGCACGACTTCCCTCTTCCGATGCACAACTGGTCGTACAACGCTGCGGTGATGGCTCGCTATTTCGACACGCAATCGAAGTCGCTGGGCAACGAATTCCGCGATTATATTTTCGAGCACCAGCTCGAAGTCACGCCACAAAATCTGCGAGAGTATGCCGACAAATTTGCGAGCGAACACAAAACCAGTCTGCCGTTTGTGATCGATCCGACGGGCAAGCTAGCGGCGGAGGTCAATGCGGACCGTGACCTGGGAAAGGCGATCAATCTTGACCATACTCCGACCGTCTACATCGTGAGCAGCCGCAATCCCAGCAGGCCGTATGTCGAGGTAAAGGACAACAACCAGCTCTACTCGACCATCGACGCGATGATGAAGGAGTAGGCGCGATTTTCGAATTGCGATCGGCGATTGCCGATTGGACCATTCCCGAGCAATCGGAAATCGGCAATCGGAAATAAACATACACTCGGAAGTCTTAGTCCGGCTTGCCAGTGTAGTGCCCCGTCGCATGCACCGCTTCGTGATCTTCAACGGATTCCAGGTGGGTGATCACTTCCGCGGGCGTTCCGAGTTCCGCGGGCAATCGCTCTTCCAGCGCAGTCGCCAGCCGATGCGCCTCGCCCACTGGAGTTGTGTGCGGAAATAGAAGATGGACTTCAATGAGCTGGCGATATCCGGTCGTGCGATAACGCACGCCGTGATATTGAATGCAGAGTTCGGCGCAGATGGCATCGAGTTTTTCGCGAATCTGCTTGCCGGCGGCAGGATCGGAGTAATCGAGCAGACCTACAGCCGAGCGCCACGCGAGCCGGCCTCCAGACCACAAAATGTTTACCGCGACCGCAATTGCGACCAGGAGATCGAACGGCTTCCATCCGGTGAGCATGACGAGGCCGAGTCCGGCGACCACGCCAAAGCTGGTGAAGCTGTCGGTGAGCACGTGCTTGCCGTCGGCTTCGAGGATCAGGGAGTAACTACGCTTTCCAACGCGCAGCAGATACCATCCCAACCACGCGTTGAGCAGTCCGGCCGCGAGCAGCAGCAGCGAGCCTGAACCGAGATGTTCGAGCGGCAGGCCCGCCAGCCATTTCTCGACCGCTTCGACGAGAATCCAAATCGCGGCGACGATGATCATCGCGCCTTCGAATCCTGCCGAGAAAAACGTGATCCGCTCGTAGCCGTACAGAAAAGTTGGCGCAGCCGGCTTCGTGCTCAGGCGCAAGCTGAATGCGGCGAAGGCAACGGCAATGACGTGGACGACCGATTCCGCAAAGTCGGAAAGGATCGCTGCGGAACCAGTCATGTAGTAGGCGGTCGTCTTGCCCAACAGCATGACGACGCCGACCGCCAGCGACAAGCGCATGGCAAAGCGCTGCGCACGAAGTTCGCTGTCGCTCAGAACGCTTCTGGACTTTGGGGTCGCAGCTGAAATTCTGTCCGACACAGGTTGCCCAGTATCGGCACTATGGTGATACGAACCGAATCTGGATGAATGTGATCGCGATCACCTAGGAGATTACGTTGATTACTGCCCCGGCCCGTTGACCGTCAACTGCGCCGTCACCGGCGTGGTGCCCGTGTATCCGGCATAGGTAACTGTGATGAGAAAGTTCTGAGAGGTTCCCGCGGGCACTAGGCCAGAGGCGGGCTTGCAATCCTGCATTCCATCCGTTGCGTCAGCCTGATAGCCGCAGGTGATTTGAGTATTGGTGGTCCCATTCTGCGATGCTGTCAAAGTTACAAGGCTTGAAATATTTGTGCCGCCGGAGGTCACTGTGAACTGTGCGAAACTGGTTCCATCGTCGATCACAGTATTAGTCGGCGGCGTGATCGTCATCGTCGCCACTTCCTGCGCCACGGTCGCGGTAGCCGTCCCTGACACTCCCTCTGAGGAGGCAGTCACGGTGACAGTTCCTGCCGAAACACCAGTGAGAATCCCTGTATCCGGATCGAGGGTAGCTACTGTTCCACTGCTGGGATTGGCAAGGTCCCACACCAGATTGCGAGTAATTTGGGACCGCTGGCCGTTGGTATCGGTGCCCCACGCCGTCAGAGTGATCGTGAATCCAACAGCCACGGCCGGACTGGGCGGCTGAATCGCAATCGACTGCCAGGTGGGATTGACGAAGAATCCGGTGCAACTGACCAATAACGCCAGCGTGGCCAGCGCGGCAACAGCGCCCATCACTCTTATCTCTTGCCGCACTTTCTGCTTGCTCGAAGACATTTCCGTTCCCGCTCCTTGGGCCCGCTCCAGACGGCTCAGATTGCTTGGATGCGAAAATTGTAGCAGAGAAAATTCCGCCCGGCCTACGCGATAGTCCGACAGCCGCGTCCCAGGAAGAACGGGCTTCTGCAGCGAGCTTGCAGGAAAAACGTAAGGGCGGGAGGAATCTGCCCCACCCTACACGAACCGTGTAGCCCCGAGGGATTCCTCCGGGGTTGCGCGCCCCAGCGCGCAATCGGCAAGGTGACTCGCCTTCGTTGCGCTCGGCTCGGGGGGCGGAACTCTGACTCCGCCCCTACACAAAACGAATCAGCGATGACGCTCTTCTTTTGGCGGAGGTCCCTCACGACGGGGCGGGGCCGATTTCATGTCTCGTGGCGGCGGACTCGAGTGACGAGGCACACTCTGGTTCCCCTTAAATTCGTTGTTCGGGCGGCTCTCATTGTAGTTTCCCGAATTTCCATGTGGGCTGCTGTTCGTAGAATTTCCACGGGGACCGCCGTTCGCCGTAGCGCTCTTCGAAGGCGGCGTGAACGGCCGGAAGCCTTCGTTGTTCCGGTTCATGTTGCCGCGGTTCATCTCGTTTCCGCGATTATTGAAATTTCCCGAGTTGACCCGCGCCTCACGGGGAGACATCGCGGGGGCATGATACTCGCCCCCGGCCGATCGCGCGGCCACTGCTGAGCGGCTGCTGAAATCTCCCGGACGAGCCGTGGCTGCGATTGCCGGCCGTCCATGATTCTCCGAAGCGAAGTTCTGGCGATTCTGCATGGAAGCATGCTCGTGCTGCTCCTGTGCCGCAAGTGCTGCCGTATGCTGCTCGTGATTGAAACGTTCTTCCTGCGGCGTTGGACGCGCCTGTACGCCGCCCTTGCCGCCGTTGTAGCTGACATTTCGAATCGTTGTGTTGTTCACGATGACGGTCTTGTTGTAGACATTGGTCACGTTCGTGACGCTGACGTTCGTGACGGACCGGTTGTAGTAGAACGCACGCCCGCGCCATTCGCCACCGGCGAAACCGACACCCGTGTAGCCGAATCCATAATTAATTCCGCCGTAAAAACCGACGTGCGGTCCCCAATATCCCGGATGCCACAAGTAGACTCCGCCACCCCATCCCCAGTAGCCGGGAGTCCATAGCATGCCGACCGGCGCCATTACCCAGGTGCCCGGCACCCAGTAATAGCCATCAATGTCGCTCCACGCCCAGTAACCCGGCGTCCACATAAAGCCCGGCCCAGGGCAGATGGGTTGCGCGTAGACGGGCAGGGGGGGTGGACCGATGCGCACGGAGATGAAAACCCCGGCAAACGAGGCCGAGGAAAAAATCAGTATCAGTACGCTCACCAGCGCCCAGCGGAAAAATAATCGCGACATTTGGATACCCGTCCTCTTTTGTCACCGAATAAATCCCGATGCCAAGGCCCATTGTGACGCAAAATTGCGGACCTCGGCCCGATAGGTTCCTACCTTGTAAACCCTGAACTGGTCACTATGTTTCTGGGATGGAAGAGCTTTGGAATGAAAGGCTTGAAGCCCAAGAGCTACCAGCCACGGGCCGAGCGCCGAAACTCGCACCTCGGGACTCAGGAATCGCAGCTAATTTATTCTTTTTGCTTTTGCGATTCGTTGATCGATGGGCTTACGCCCCGCGAAGCCTTCTTCGGTGCCATGCCAGTGGGTGATCGCCTTCTCGCCTAGCTTCCAGCACAGCAAGACGACCTTGCCTTCCACTTCGCAAGGAAAATCGAGCAGGCCGATACCGAGATCCTTAACCTGAACTCCGATCGAATCGATCTCAGCCAGCGCGTCCTTCGCGCGCTGCTCGGCTTTCACGCGTTCGGCTTTTCGGCGGGCCAGCGGCACGATATCGAGAAACATGCCGCCATTGAGAAAAATGCGGTGGTGCAGGGCCTGCTGCTCGGCGTCAGCTTCATCGATCAGTTTTTTGGCCGACATGGCGGTGCGCAGCAGCGATTCCAGTACCGGCAACAGAGTTTGCGCTTCATCCAGCGTGAACGTGCGGTTGGACATGGGATGTACTTCCATTTTACCGCAGAGCCGGCGCGAGATTCCTCAATGTGCAGCATTATCGGACGCACAATGGATGTCGTCACTGCCTGCGGGTCAGGGCTGATGATTACGGCTCGCCTCCGCAGTTGCTCGCAGTGCCAAGCCCTGCACATCGCTTACGATCCGAGTCTCCGCTTGATCAAAATTCTTGTCTCGATTGCCCTGCAGCAGGGCCCACGGGGCGTGTTCAGTAAATCCCCACAGGATTGTGCCGGTCTTCGGGTCGCGGATGACCAATCGAAACTGCGGATCGAGCCACACCGTCGCCAGCGTCTGGCCGCGATTCGATGCCGGCGACGCTGTCGGAAGAACGAATTGAATTTCGAAAATCAGGTCGGCTTCCGCCGGAGATCCCACCAGTTCGTAACGGCCGCCAACCTTCATCGCAGCATAGAACTGGTTGTAGGACCGGTCGACTCCGCCGTTGAACAACGGTCCGACGTCGCCCGAACGATCATCTCCACCAGCGTTGGCGATAAAAACTTTCTTGGCTGTTTGGATCTGCACTGGAATCGGCGCCACAGGCACGGGCTTCGAATCTGCTCCGAAAACTGTACCCGGCAGGAACAAGATCAACGTAAGAATGCAAATCGCGGATGTTGCCGGACGCGCCACCATAATCCCTCCTGGTCTCCGGGCACGCCGCTTTGGATTTGTTGGCCGGCTTGCCTTCCAGCATCATCCTGCGAAGGGCCCGCCTTTTCAAACCCACGGTGGCAGGATTTGTTTCACTACGGAGTTAGAAGCACGGAGTAGTTTAGAAAACCTCAGGTTGATAATCTATTGCGTCCTTCCGTGCGACGGGTCGGCCGAAGTTGCGGTGTTCAAATCCACGTGCCATCGCTGGGCGGGAGTCGTCCCCGGCGGGTAGCAGTTTCCGTCATGGCTGTAGTTGGTGCAGCGCCCAGCCACATCTTTTCTGCGGGGAGACTGAGCGAACTGCCAGACTTCGGCAAAGTCCACTCCGCTCTGCGAAGGCTTCGGAGGGGTCTGCGGAAACGCGCAGCCCGGCGCCGGCGGGCAGGCATCATTGATCGCCCAATACGTGATCTCGCGTGTGGCGCGGGCACTCATGCCCGCGTTTTGCCAAATATCCTCTGCAGTCACGATCTTCTCGCGATCCGGAGAAGGAATGCCGGAGCAATAAATTCCCGCGCGAAAACCCGCCGCCACCACCACATCTACCCACGCATAGATGTACGCCTTCTGCTCGGGGAGCATCCGTCCGCCCTGCTCCTGATCGAGAAAGATGAGAGTCTGCGCCGGAAATCCCTCGTGCCGTGCCGCGGCCACCGCCGCTTGGGCATCGGACTGGCCGATCTGCTGGGCTTTGCCGGACTTTTTCAACTCGGCATCGAGCCGCCCATTGAACAAGACGAGAAATCCGAACCCCGCCTCCTGGATCGCCACCCGATGTCCCGCCCACGTGTTCGTTTTCTCCCCGGGAGGATTATTGAGCCAGTACCCAGTGTAGGAAAAAGTATGTCTGAGGACTTTGAGGCTGGCGTCGCCGGGGTAATCGTTGCGATCGAAGCCGAGATATGTCGCTTCCTGCGCCTGGACAGCGCCAACAGTAAGCAACATGGCGAGGCTGAGCAATGCAAGGATAGTCTTCACTTCACTCTTTCACTTGCCTGAGAAGCTGAGGCTTTTCAGGCTATCTTCCATCCCGCTGATCTGCTCTACGGAATTCGAGACGAACACAAACGAGACCAACTGGGTCTTGCAGACCGTAGTGAAAATCTTGGCGTGCTTGGTCAGCGGAGACTCTTCCCTTTCGAATTCAGAAACTAAGAAACTATGCCCGTCGAATGTGGCGTTCCTGGGCTGACCGATGCCGGTGGCGTTTGGCCCCGCGAGAGAGTTGTTCATTTTGGCCTCAGCCATCCAGTCGCTCATCCCTGACAACTGCGCACGAGGAAAATGGAAGATCCAGATCTGATGCCATTCGGGCTTATCGTCGGTCGCGCCCGAGGATAGATCGAGTAACAACTCTGCCGCTCTCGCGTTGTAGGAGTTCGCGCGTTCGCGCGCTTGCTCGGCGGCAGGAGTACTTTTGTCGACCATGCCGGCCGGTGGAGTGTAGCGGATTCCGAGATCAGCGAACACTACCGATGGGACGGACGCATCCCCGGCAACAGAGCTCTGAGAATAAAGATAAATGGTGAGAACGGAAATCAGAGGCAGGACAATACGAGCCATGCTGAGAGTCCTCGCCACTCGGCGATTCTAACAGTTTGCAACGAGCGGAATCTCACCCGCCGATGTGCACCATCGTCCTCGATGCCGGGACGAAGTCCGGCTCGCCGATGTGATGCCGCTCTTCCTTCTTCATCACCACACCGCGAATCCAGTCGGCGAGTTCCTCGTCGCTCGCCCCGCGCCGCATCTGCGCGTGCAGGTCGTGATCCCAAACCGAGAAAAGACAAGTGCGAATCTTGCCATCGGAGGTGACGCGGATACGGCTGCAATGTCCGCAGAAGGGATGCGAGACGGGCGCGATGATCCCGATCTCTCCGATGCCGTCTTCGAAACGATAGCGCCGCGCCGTCTCCGAGCGGCCATGCGGAATCTCGACCAGCGGCCGGTATTCAGCCATGCGCGCCAGAATTTCCTCGAGCGTCACAACCGTGTTCGGCGACCACACGCGATCTTCTTCGAGCGGCATGAACTCGATGAAGCGCACCGTCACGCCCTCTTCGCGGGCGAACATGCCGAAAGGAATAATCTGATCCTCGTTGAAGCCGCGCATCAGCACGCAGTTGAGCTTCAGCGGCCAAAGCCCGGCACGTCTGGCCGCACGGATTCCGGCGAGCACCTGATCGTATCCGTTCGACACGCGCGTGATGCGGGCGAAACGATCGGGATCGACCGCGTCCATCGAAACGGTGACACGCGTCAAGCCTGCATCTTTCAGCGGCTTGGCGAGATCGGCCAAGAGATGACCATTCGTGGTGAGGGCGATATCGAGCGGCTCGTCAGAAATAATTGAGGGGTGCCCCATGTCTCGCCGATTTTGCGAGACATGGGAATGGCCGCTTTGAAAGGGCTCGCCTTCAGGCGAGCCGAGGGACCGCCCGTTTGAAGGAAGGGCTTTAAGCCCCTGAGGCCGTAACTTCGACAGCTCCCTAACAAACTCAACCACGCCACTCCGCAGCAACGGCTCGCCGCCGGTCAGACGGACCTTCGTGATCCCCATGCCGACCAGGACGCGCGCCATCCGCAGATAATCGTCAAACGGCAGATCGCCATACAGCGCGCCTTCATTCCCCGTCCGGCAATAGACGCATTTGTAGTTGCAGCGGTCGGTGATGGAAATCCGCAGATCGGTAATGGCGCGTCCGAATTTGTCGTGAAGAGCAGCCATTAGCACTTAGCAGTTGGCACTTAGCGACCCAACGCGGAACTCGAATGGCTAAATGCCAAGTGCTAATTGCTAAATGCTGGAAGGAGACGAACGGGCGAATCCCGGCGGGCTCGTTTCCTTTCCAATGCGCTTTCTAAAGGCGCGGGAGGCGCCGGCGTTTCCACCGACACCTTCGGAAGTGTGGCGCGGGCGCCTCGCCCGCGATGACTCCCTCGCCGCCAGAGCCTCGGGTATGCCCGCAGGCCAAGGCGGTCGGAAACACAATACTCATTATAGATGCTGGCGAGCTTCGGAAGGCAATCAGCAATAGCCTTCAGCATTCCGCCAGCTGACTTTTCTGCCGGGAGCTGCAGATACCCGTCTTAGCTGAATGCTGAGTGCCTCACTTCAGCGCCTTCTCAATCGCTGCCTCGGCCAGCGGCGCCATCACCTTGAATCCCGCTGCATTTGGATGGAGCCCATCGTCGGCCAGATCCTTCTTCATCATGCCGTGCTCGTCCACCAGAACCGAGAAGTAGTCGAGATAGACGATGTTGTTTTTCGCGCAATAATCTTTGAGCCAGTCGTTAAGCTGCAGAATACGCGCCTGGGACCGCTGCGCAAAAAAGTCCTTCGACTTGTCAGTGTAGTTGTGGATCGGGAGCACCGAGGCATACACCACGCGGATGTTGCTAGCGCGGGCGAGTTCGAAAAACGACTGGTAGTTTGCCTCGATGTCTTCGTTGCGCATTGGCCCGGTATTGCCGGCGATATCGTTGGTCCCGGCAAGAATCAGGACGACCTTCGGCTTCAGATCGACCACATCCTGGCGGAAGCGCACCAGCATCTGCGGAGTCGTCTGTCCGCCGATGCCGCGATTCACGTACGGCTTGGCGGGAAAATAGTCCGCGAGCTTCCAGATGTCGGTAATCGAGTCGCCGAAGAACACGACGCGGTTCTCACCGGCCGTGGGCGCAGGTAGCGCGGCGTTCGCTTCGCTATAGCGGGAGAGCTGTCCGTAGTCGTCGGTGAACACAGCAATCCGCCGCGCGCGATAACCGTCGAGACCGACGAAGCCAGTGGATGGAATGCCGGGCGTTGGGACGGTCTGCGGAGCGGGAGCAGGCTGCTGAGAAAAAGCAGGTAGCACAAGCAAGAGTGCATATAACGCGTGCAGTCCAAATCTCATCGTGTGTCCTTCCCTTCAACAAACTCCCTCAGTCGCTTGATAACAAACTTCCGACCTTCTTTCTCTTCCATATTTGCGATGTATAACTCGTCATCAAGATTGCCTACAGGAGCCAATGCCCGAGGATATCCAGCATCGATCCATAACCGTTCGAAATCGCGGGTATGCTTGAGTGGATCTTCTCCGCGTTCCAGAATCTCTTTGGCCCGCCGCGTGGCGAGTCTAGATGCAGCGACCTCTCGGCTTACGTCCACGAGTCCCATCTCCTGCATTGCCCGAGGTAGGACATCTCTAACTTCAAAGTGAGTGGGCGAATCCAGAGCAGCAAGCCTCCGAATGGCAGGTCCATCAAGGCCTGCTTCCAGCGCGTCCACGGCGATGTTTGGCATTCGTGAGGATACAATCAGGCCTAGTGCGAGCTGCGCTTCGATCATTGCCCGGTCGAATGACACGACGCGATTGTAGCGCAACAGTGATATCCTTCATCTAAAGCAAGCATATGAGCAATGCCAAACAAGACGTCGAATTGCTCCTCAACAAACTTCCGGACAACTGCTCCGTCGAGGACATCCAATATCACCTTTACGTGCTCGACAAAGTGCGACGTGGGCTGGAAGATGCTCACGTCAATGGCACGTTGTCGCAAGAGGAAGTCGAATCCCGCCTGGGCAAATGGCTTACCGAATAGGTTGGTCCCGCCGCGCGTTGAACGACCTGGAAGGCATCGCCGATTACATCGCTACCGATTCTCCAACCTACGCGGCCAGCCGTCGTTAAGAAGATTCTCAGCCAGACTAGAATGCTGGCGCGCTTTCCTCGCTCGGGACGCAAAGTTCCTGAATTCGATGACGAGAATGTGCGCGAATTGATTGTGTATAGCTATCGCGTCATTTATCGCGTGCAAAAAGATGAGATCGTCGTTGCTGCGGTGGTTCACGGAAAACGCAATCTGCAAAAGCGCAAAACAGATTCCTCGCTCCGCTCGGAATGACAACTGTTCTGATTTATCCGCGTTCGTCCGCGTGAATCCGCGGCGAAGAAGTTCTTACTGAGATCCTTCGCTTCGCTCAGGATGACGGCGCGCGACTCCCGCCGCGCAACCGCCGTCACATGCCGTCGTAATTCGGCCCGCCGCCGCCTTCCGGTGGAACCCAGGTGATGATCTGATAGGGGTCCTGAATATCGCAGGTCTTGCAATGCACGCAGTTCGACGGATTCAGGCTGATGCGCTTCCCATTCGGCTGGCTCGAGTCGTCGACCATCTCATAAACGTTCGCCGGACAGAAATTCTGGCACGGGCTGCCGTATTCCTTCACACAGCGCTCGTTGCAGACATTCGTATCGTGAATGACGAGATGCGCCGGCTGATCTTCCTCGTGCTTCGTTCCCGAGTGATACAAGTCTGTGAGTTTGTCGAAGGTGAGCTTGCCATCCCCTTTGGCTGGGCCGAGCAGATGCGCCTCAGCGCCACCGTCGGCGGGTAGCTGCGATAACTTCTTCATGCGCTCGTATCCCGCAACGCCGGTATATCGATTGCGCAGGCCGCGGCCGCCGGTGATCATCTGCAATCCAGTGTGGAACATTCCGGCCAACATGCCGTGTTCGAATCCCTGATGCAGGTTGCGGTACTTCCAAAGTTCTTCTTTGATCCAGCTGGAGTCGACTGTTTTCTGGAAATCGCCCAGCGTCGCGGCGGACGAATCATTCTTCATCAGCGCGTGAAACGCCGTTTCCGCCGCGAGCATGCCGCTCTTGATCGCGAGGTGGATTCCCTTCAGGCGCGCGGAATTGAGGAAGCCGGCGGTGTCGCCGATCAGCATCCATCCGTCACCCGCGACCGGCGGAATCGCCCACCATCCGCCGTAAGGCATCGACTTCGCACCATAGCGGATCATCTTGCCGCCTTCAAGCAGCTTCGCGACAAATGGATGTTTCTTGAACTGCTGCAGCACGCGCTGCGGATCGAGCCGGGGATCGGCGTAATCGAGTCCAGTCACGAAGCCGAGCGAAACAATATTGTCCGTCGTTCCATGACCGGGAGACCCGTAGATCCAGGCTCCGCCATATTCGCGCGTGGTGAGCGGCCATCCCATCGTGTAGATGACCTCGCCCGCCGCGATCCGGCCTGCGGGAACCTCCCACAATTCTTTGACGCCGACGCCGTAAGTCTGCGGGTTGGCGTTCTTCGCGAGATCGAATTTCTGGACGAGCTGCTTTGTGAGTGATCCCCGCGGACCTTCGGCGAGAATGACCACTTTGGCCTGCAGATCGTATCCTGGCTCGAAATTTGACTTCTGATGTCCCTCTTTGTCGACGCCTTTGTCGTCGGTGCGAACGCCGTTGACACGATCGCCGTCATAGAGAAGTTCGGAGCCGGCGAATCCGGTGAAGATGGTGACGCCGGCTTGCTCGACCTTGCTGCCCATCCACTTCACGAACTTGTTCAGCGAGATGACGTAGTTCCCGTGGTCGCGCAGAAAGGGCGGCGTGATGGGAAATTTGAATTTCGATTTTTCGGTGAAGAAATAGACAGCTTCTTTCGTGACCTCCGCGTCGAGCGGTGCGTCTTTCTTGAAGTCCGGCAGCAGTTCGGCGATTGCTCGCGGATCGAGCAGCGCGCCGGAAAGGCAATGCTGCCCGACCTCGCGCGCTTTTTCGAGCACGTAAATATTTTCCTTGCTAAGCTGGGCGTCCGGATGCGCGTTGTTGTGCTCATCGATGAGCTGCGCCAGGCGCAGAGCGCAGGCCATCCCAGCAGGCCCGCCGCCGACGATTACTACATCGGCCGGCATCTGCGGGCGTTCGACGCCTTCGATCGGCTTGCGAAATGTGATCATTCTGAAATTCTTTTCCGCGGATTCATGCGGACGAACGCGGATCAAGAGAATAGTAACTGCGATCCGCGGAATCCGCGTTCATCCGCGGCGAAGAAGTTAGCTTCCCGCTTTCGCCTTCTTCACCTCTTCGATCAACGGCGGGACGATATCGAACAGATTGCCGACCACTGCATAATCGGCAAGCTCGAAGATCGGCGCCTCGGAATCCTTATTCACAGCGATGATGGTGCGCGAGCCTTTCATGCCGACAATGTGCTGAATCGCGCCGCTGATGCCGAGCGCCAAATACAGTTTCGGCGCGACCGTCTGCCCGGAAGATCCGATCTGCCGGTCCATGGGCAGCCATCCGGAATCGCAGATCGGACGCGAAGCTGCCAGATCTCCGCCCAGAGCATCGGCGAGTTGTTTCGCGATCTCGATATTCTTTTGCTCCTTGATGCCGCGACCGACCGCAACGATCACTTCGGCCTGCGTGAGATCAACCGCCTGCTTGGCCTCCTTGAATATTTCTTGCGGGTTGTTGCGAATCACGCCATCAGCGATGTCGACATTCACCGTTTCAACCGCCGCTGCACTCGCGCCTTCTTCAGCCTTGTCGCCACGGAAAGCGCCGTTCTGGAATGTGGCGAACCAAGGCGCATCGCTGGAGAAACTCACATCGGCGGCGAGCTTGCCCTGAAACATCTGACGCGTGAAGAGCAGCTTGCCGCTTTCGTGCTTGAATCCGATGCAGTCGCTTATGACAGTACGCCCCATGGCCGTCGCGAGCTTCGGAACGAAGTCGCGCACCTGATACGTATGCGGCATGAGTATGAGCTTCGGCGGTTTGCTGCTCAGAAATTGTTTGAGCGCGGCGGCGAACGCGTCGGGAGTGTAGGGATTGAGTCTCGCCGACTCGATCGCGTACACCTTTGCGACCTTCTTTGCCGCAACTTCGGGCGCTGCTGCAGCCGCCCCAACCACGGCGGCTTCCAGCGTCCAGCCGGTTGCGGCCGCGATCGCCTGACCGGCGGTGATGGTTTCCCAGGAAACGCGATTCAGCTTGCCTTCGCGCTGCTCAACGACTACCAAAATCGTATCTGGCATAAAGAACCCAGTCCCTTGTCATTCCGAACCAGGCAGCGCCCGGTGAGGAATATGCTTTGCCTCGCCCGCGGGGGGCAAGAGTGCCCGCGCCACACTATAAAACTCTCAGTTCATTTCTCAGCTTGTCCACCAGCTTCTTCGCAATCTCGGCTGGCGGTCCTTCGATGTGCTCGGTCTTCTTCGTCTTCTGGGGAACGTACAACTTCTCAATCTTCTGCAAATTCTCTCCGATCGCCGACTGCACTTCGCCCAGTGTCACTTTCCGCAACGGCTTCGTCTTTGCCTGTTTGATGCCGATCAAGGTCGCGTACCGCAGCTTGTTGATCCCCGACTGGATCGTCAGCACGGCAGGTGTCGGCATGTCGACAAACTGGAAATATCCGGCTTCGAGCTCGCGCTTCACTCGAATGCCGGTGTCGTTCTTTTCAATCTGCATAATGATGGTCGCGTGCGGCCATCCCAGGAGTTCGGCAAGGATCACGCCCGTCTGCGCGTATCCGTAATCGTCTGATTGCAGTCCGGTGAAGATGAGGTCGAACTGTTCGTCTTTGATCGCTGCGGCAATCGCCTTGGCTGTATTGAAGGCATCGAGTCCAACAAACTTGTCGTCTTCCAGATGGATGGCGCGATCCGCGCCCTTGGCCAGCGCTTCCCGCAACACCTGCTGCGCCCGCGCTGGACCACTCGTGATCACGACCACTTCGCCCTTGTGCTTCTCCCGCTGGCGCAGAGCCTCTTCGAGCGCGTAAGCGTCGGGCTCGTTCACTTCGTAGGAAACATCTTCGCGGATCCAGGTGCCCGACTCGTTCAACTTGAGCGGCGCATCTTTCTGCGGTACCTGCTTCATGCAAACCAGGATCTTCAAGGGAGGACTCCTTGCCGCCATTTCTCACTCTGCGGCAAAACTGGTCAGTATAAATGAGCACTCCGTAACTCTGGAAATGCAGCGGATCAGTTATCGGAGCAGCAATTGGATATTAACGCGATGTGCGCCGGTTCGGCTGCCACGTTGGGACCTTCCGCAGGATGCTCGGATTGGAACTGCTGTCGGTTTGCCCACGCTAGTTCAGGCCGCGAGCAGCCATACCCCAGCCGCTCCACTTCAGCCGAAATCCCATGGTAGCGATAGTATTCGCGGAGCGCGAGGTTGATCTTGAAGCACATGGCATAAGTCTAGCGCGAACGGCGGTACCGGAAACCGTAGGTTGCCTGGTTGTGATCCCAATCACAGACTGGCGCCACGCCTCACGTCAGCATGATCGGATATGGCCGGTGACTCTTTCTCCGCAATGCGCCAGAGCATTATCGATGGCGCGCCAGATACGGCCGCAGGCCTGGCACGGGAATCTATCGCTACTGGAACCACACCGCTCGACGCCATCAATAACGGATACGTTCCCGGCATGCACGATGTCGGCGAGCAATTCGCGCGTGGGCAAATGTTCCTCCCAGACATGATGGCTTCGGCCGAGGCCATGCGCGCGGCAATGGCCGTGCTCGATCCAGAGCTGCGGAAATTGGGCACGGAACGTCCGATGGCGGGAATCGTTGTGCTTGGCACAACCAAGGGCGACATCCACGAGATCGGAAAAATTCTGGTGGGTACGCTCCTCACCGCGCACGGATTCCAAATACATGATCTCGGAGTAGACGTCTCCGGAGAGAAGTTCGTCGCCAAGGCCCAAGAACTCAATGCAGACATTATTGGGGTTTCGGCTCTGCTCACGACGACGATGCGCAACCAGAAAGGGGTAATCGAGGCGCTGGAAAAATCTGGCCTGCGAGCACGCGTGAAAATCATGGTCGGAGGCGCACCGGTCTCGCGACGCTGGGCGGACGAAATCGGTGCCGACGGCTACGCGCCAAATGCAATGGCTGCCGTTGCTCTGGCTCAGGAGTTGATGCAGCAGAAAACACAGACGGTGAATTCGTAACGCCGGCAACCTGCCGGCTGTCGGGTGGCCGTCTCGGCCACGCACACGCGGCGGGTTTATTGGCCGTGGAAGAGCGGCCCTTCAGAGCCTGCCCTGAGCGACCGGAGCAACGCGACGGGAATCGAACGGGGCCGTGTCAGGATGTCAATTGTTCGGGGCTTTAGTCCCCGTGATCAGATCATGCGACCCAAACTCCAACTTCTCGATTCGGCCCTTATCGAACGCATCCTGGAAGAAGCGTTTCAACTCATTGAGGTTCCCGGCGTTCGCGTCGCCCCGTATGTCGAAGGGCTGCTGCGGGCTGCGGGCATCACCGTGAAAGATGGTGTCGCACACATTTCCGAAGCTCTCGCGCGGCGCCTGCTCGATCTGGTCCCGCGTGGATTCTGTCTCTATGATCGTCTGGGCAAGCCCGCCGTTCACTATGCCGGAGACACGGTCCACTTCGATCCCGGCTCGTCGTGCCTGAACATTCTCGATCCGGAATCCCAGCAGCCTCGTCCGGCAATGTCAGCCGATCTTGTCCGCCTGGTGCAGGTCGCAGAAATGCTGCCGCAGTTCGCCGCGCAGTCCACTGCAATGGTCTGCAATGACGTGCCCCAGGAAATCGGCGATTGGTACCGGCTGCTGCTCGTGCTGTGGTATTCGGAAAAGCCCGTGGTCACAGGGGCATTTTCAGCTGACAGCCTGCATACCCTGATTGAACTCCTGACCATCGAGAGCGGAGGCGGCGAGGCCCTGCGCCTCCATCCTCGGGCGATCTTCGACATCTGTCCATCGCCACCGCTCAACTGGTCCGAGTTCGCGTCGCAGAATCTGGTCGATCTGGCGCGAGCCGGGATTCCTGCAGAAATCGTCAGCATGCCACTAGCTGGCGCAACCGCTCCGGTCACGCTGGCCGGATCAGTGGTGCAACACGCCGCCGAATGCATCAGTGGCATCGTGATTCATCAGCTCGCCCAACCCGGAGCTCCCATCGTTTGGGGAGGCGCTCCCGCCATCTTCGACATGCGCAGCGGCAAGACACCGATGGGCGCGATCGAAACCGCGATGCTCGACGTGGCGTGCGCCGAAGTCGGCAAACATCTCGGACTCCCCACGCACTCATACATGGTCACAGGGGATAGCCGCGTGATCGATGCGCAGGTGGAGATGGAGAGTGGGAGGTCGGCGGCTCTGGGCGCTCTGGCCGGCATCAACATGATTTCCGGCGCGGGCATGCTCGATTTCCTCGCTTGCCATAGCATCGAAAAGATGGTGGTCGATGCCGAAGCGATCGCCTCGGCGCAACGGCTGATCGGAGGCGTCGTTCCGCGCGGCGATTCGCTGGCGACATCGATGTTCGCCGAGACGGGTCTGCACGGAGATTTCCTCAAGCTGAAGGAAACCCGCTCGCTATTCCGCCAAGAACAGCATTTTCCGTCGGCGGTGATCGATCGCGGCCTCCCTTCGATGGACGGCGAGAATCTCGGAATCTTGGATCGCGCGCGGCACCGAGTAGAAGAATTGGTCGCCAGCTACGAACGTCATCCGCTCGCGGACGAGATCGAAAAGGAAATGCTGGCGTTCGCGGAGCGCGAAGGAAAGAAAGCCGGGCTGGAGGGGTTGCCGGGGATAATGGCGCAGGAGTATTCGCGCGAAGAAGGCCTAATCAAGTAGCCTTGGTGTCCCACACGATTGTCATTCTGAGCGAGGTTGCGCTCGGCGCAGCGAAGCGCAGCCGAGTCGAAGAATCCCTACCCCCAGGTACGATTTAAATCGTAGGGACTCGCTCGGAATGACAACGAATGATGGGGACGTGGAAGAGCGGCGCTTTAGCGTCGTGTCAGCACCGAAAAGAGAGTCGGGGCCTCAGACCCTCGAGATCTAGTCCGTCAAAACAGTCGACTGTCCGGTTAGCTCAAATCGTTTACGACAGCGCATGTTCTTGCAGGCCATCATGTCGTCTTTGCGGACCATGTAAGAACGGAACTTGGCGAAGCGGGCCCGGTCGCGCTCGTCAGCACGTCCGGGTACTTGCCGCTTCTTGGTGCGGATAATCCACGTGACTTCATAGTCCGCCGTCTGATGACAATGCGGACAGTTCAGCGAAGCTGGTTTCTTTTCCTGCCGCTCATCAAAAAAATCGCGCTCTTCCATAAGAACCGTCGTCGGTCGTTGGTCGTCAGCCTAACAACTTCTAGATTATTACAGCTTTGGTCCTTGTAAGCTATGGCAAGATGACTACGAATGCCACGAAAGAAGAAATCCAAGCCCTTTCGCGCGGTCACAGCCGTGAAGGAACTGGCGCGCGAGCGCGTCGGACGCCCTTCGTCCGAGAAGATTATTGTCGAGAAAAAGAAGAAGCCAGAGAAGCACAAGCCAACGCTAGGTAAGCTGCTCAGCGACTCGAATGATTGAGTCATTGAATCATTAAAAAGACTCCCGCGGGCAGGCTTTACTGACTCAACGACTCAATCACTCAATGACTCAATTGAACGGGCTGCTTTAGCCCTTCACGATTTCCGCCACGACGCTGGCAAACTCCTGCACATCGTCTTCCGTCGTGTCGAACGAGCACATCCAGCGCACGATGCAGTCTTCCTCGATCCACGGATAAAAGAAATAGCGCTCTTTGATCTTCTCGATCGCGTGCTGCGGAATCTGCGCGAACACGCCATTCGATTCCACGGGCCACGCGATCCGCACCCGCGGAATTTTTCGCAACTCGGCTTCGAGTAGGCGCGCCATGCGGTTGGCATGCTCGGCGCTGCGCCGCCACAGATCGTCGCTGAGCAGCGCCTCGAACTGGGCGGCGATGAAGCGCATCTTGGAGGCCAGTTGCATCCCCTGCTTGCGCAGATAAAGAAAATCGTGGCTCAATCCGGGATCGAAGAACACGACCGCTTCCCCGCCCATCATTCCATTTTTCGTACCGCCGAAAGTGAGCACATCGACACCCAAATCGCGCGTAGCCTGCCGCAAGGTCTGCCCAAGACTGGCAGCCGCGTTGGCGATACGCGCGCCGTCCATGTGCAGAAACATGCCTCGTTCGTGGGCGAAATCAGCGAGTGCGCGAATTTCCTCTGACTGATACACCGTCCCCATCTCTGTCGATTGCGTAATCGAAATAACGCGCGCCTGCACGTGGTGCTGATCGCCGATCCCGTGATAGGCATGCCGCACCTGCTCCACGGTGATTTTGCCCGCCTGGTGTTCCAACGGCAGCAGCTTGCATCCCAGGTGTTTTTCCGGCGCGGCGCACTCATCGGTGTAGATATGCGCGTAATCGCTGCACAGCACCGCGTGATACGGACGGGTCAGCGCCTGCAGCCCGAGCACGTTCCCTCCTGTTCCATTGAAGGTGAAGAAGACAACGATTCCGGACCCGAAATGCTCTTCAAACTTCCGGATTGCCGAGCGCGTGTAGTCGTCGTCTCCGTAGGCCCGGACGTGCCCGTGATTAACGCGCGCAATCGCCTCGAGAATTTCCGGATGCACCCCTGCATTGTTATCGCTGGCAAATCCGCGGATGGTCTTGTTTGAAACCTGCGGCATACGGCAACAATGTAGCAGATATGTGGGATGTCATCGTTGTTTGAGATATGCTGACGCCATATGCCGCGCAAACGAACTCTCATAGAATCCCCACTGGCGTGGAGCACAGCTTGGACGAAAAGCATGCCCGTGCCGTATCCGCCGCTCCCAGTCGTAGCCGAGCGCGGAGGTACGCAACTGCGCACGCCCCTGCCAGTGGCGATTGTCGATACGCGCGAGCAGAACCCGCTGTCGTTCCGGCGCTTTCGCGGGTGGTTCGCAAAAATCGAGTATCGCGCCCTGCGGCTGGGCGATTATTCGATCAAAGGGATGGAGGAGACGTGTGCCGTTGAAAGGAAAGATCTCGCCGATCTGATCTGCTCGTTCACCACCAATCGCGCTGTGTTCGTGAATCGCCTGCGGCGCATGGCCGAACTGCCGCACAGCCTGCTCGTGGTCACGTCGTCGCTGACAGAGATCAAGTCCGAATATCCCTATCGCGCAGCCAATCCCAATCGCATCACGCAGTCACTGATTGCGGTGCTAACCGGCCTCCGCCTGCCCTTCATCTGCACCGACACTCACGAACTCGGCGAAGAGATTGTAGCGTCGTATCTGTATCAGACATTTCTGTATGATTGGCTGGAGCGCAACGGCCACGGACGCCAGCTGGCCGACGGCGATTTGTGAGGATTCTCTGCCGAGGGTGCCCCATGTCTCGCCGATTTTGCGAGACATGGGAATCGCGAATCCATTCATGACCGACCAATTCGCTCTTGCCGACGCTGCCGCGCAATTCATTCTGCAACGCACTCCCCTTCATCCGAAGATCGGCCTCGTCCTGGGCTCAGGACTGGGCGCATTCGCCGACTCCCTCGCGGATGCCAGCAAAATCCCATACTCCGACATTCCGTCCTTTCCGCGATCCACCGCGATTGGACACGCCGGGCGGCTTGTCATCGGCAAGGCCGGCGATATCGCGGTTGCAGCCATGCAGGGCCGCGTTCATCAGTACGAAGGATATTCGGCGCAGCAGGTCGCGTTTCCAATTCGCGTTTTTGGGCGAATGGGCGTTCGCGCGGTGATCCTTACGAACGCAGCGGGAGGCATCAATCGCAGCTATTCGCAAGGTGCGCTGGTAATGATTCGCGATCACATCAATCTGCAGGGCACGAATCCGCTGGTCGGGCCGAACGACGACCGGCTCGGCGTTCGCTTCCCCGACATGACGCATGCGTATTGCAAGCAGTATCGCGAGATGGCTCGCGAAGCGGCAGCAAAGCTCAACCTTCCTCTTCATGAAGGCATTTACGCCGCTTTGCTTGGGCCTAGTTACGAAACTCCAGCGGAGATCGAATATCTACAGCGTATCGGTGCGGACCTGGTGGGAATGTCGACGGTCGCGGAAGTTATCGCCGCGCGCCACATGGGATTGAATGTGCTCGCGATCTCGTGCGTGACCAACATGGCCGCGGGAATTCTCGATCAGTCGCTCTCGCACGCCGAAGTGATGGAAACCGGCGAGCGGGTGAGAGGGATTTTCGAAGCGTTGCTGAAGAGCGTGCTGCCGCGAATTGCCGCAGCCACCGTGTCATCCTGAGGAGGGCATTACCCCTCCGAGGGACCGTACGACATAAAGCCCAGTCGATGCAGCCGACAAAATCTAGCTAACCTGTATGCGCCATGAGCACTCCCGTATACGTTATCGAATGTTGGACGCTCGCGTAAGATCCCTCGCGCCCGCTCAGGATGACATCATGCTCACTTACTTCGCTCTCGGAATTTTCAATTCCACCGGCGGGTTCACGCTATAAATTTCCGCAAAGCTCCTCTGATTAACTCCCAGGGCCAAACGTCCGCGGGAATCGATATAGAGCAGCGGCTCGCCTAGAGCCACATCGCTGAACGTCTTCACAAACTTAATTTTGAGTTCTTTGTCGCCGATTGTCACCGGCACATCCTGCCCGCGCCGATATCCGAGTTTCAGAAAGTCATCGGCGTCGACATTTGTGACGAGATTGCCAAAGGGCCCGTCAGTCGCGATCACTGTGGCGCTCAGCCCGCTGTCATTGAACTGAGTGCGCTTGAGATCGAGCCGCACCAGGTCTTTGACCGGCATCTCCGGTCCGACGGTGCTCCAGTCATCGCCGCGAGCCAGATGCGCGCCGACCGGAGAGAAAATGTCGCGGCCGTGAAACGTCGAAGAAAGTTTCTTGCCGATCATCCAGTCAGTATTGGTGATGTCGCGAACCGAGTCGATGCCGTCGCGCTGCTCGACAAGGGTGAGCAGGCCGTTATCGGGCAACACAAACAACTGTCCGCGTTTTGATCGCGCCACAATCGCCTTGCGCGTGCTGCCCACTCCCGGATCAACCACCACGACGAAAACCGTGCCCGCGGGATAGTAGGGCGTCGCTCCATACAGAAATCGCGCGCCATCCATAATCGAAAACGGCGTTACTTCATGCGTGAGATCGACAATGCGAACGGTCGGCATCACGCCGTACATCACTCCGCGGCAGATCGCGACCGAGTCATCCACGACGCCGAAATCTGTCATGAAAACGATCGTGGGCGGATATTTCTGTGCAGCTTCGGCGGCCTGCGAAAGTGCAGCTGAAAAGATCAAAACGAGCGCGATTACCGTGAGCTTCAAATTCCTGCTGTGAACAAGGTTCATGGTTCTCCCTTCAACTCGATTTCCGAATCCCCCACTGAGAACGAAGGTCCATTATTCTAACGGCCAAACGGTGCTTTGCGCTCTTCGCGATTCCTTTCCGTTCTTTGCGGTTAGGTTCTCAACCGCAGAGTTCGCAGAGAAATTCCGCAAAGGTCGCAAAGAAAAGCACGCCCATCAGGTTTTCCATCGGCAATCATGAATCACGATCGGGTAATTCGATCGTCGATCACTGTTTCCTGCGGGGAACAGGCCGCCGTTCTATAATCCCTGAAGTTAAGTTCATCCTCTCGGAGGCTCTGATGTCACAAGCGATTCCTGATAAATATAAAGACCTTTTTCAGAAACGGGCCTTCGCCAGCCTGGGCACGCTGATGCCCGACGGCCGTCCGCAAGTGACGCCGGTGTGGGTGGACTTCGACGGTGAGCACGTCATCTTCAACTCTGCTCGCGGACGACAGAAGGATAAGAACGTTCGCCGCGATCCCCGTGTCGCTCTGGCAGTCATTGATCCCGAGAATCCGTATCGCTATCTTGAAATCCGCGGACGGGTGGTCGAAATCACCGAAGAAGGTGCCGGCGACCACATTCACAAAATGGCGAAGAAGTATCTTGGCGTCGATAAGTACCCGTACGGCCAGCCGGGGGAAGTCCGCGTGCTCTACAAGATCAAGCCCGAGCACACCACGGTGATGGGGTAAAGTCCAGGTTTCAAAGTTTCAACGTTTCAGAGTTGCAAAGGTGCGAGGGGCACTCTTTGTCTTTGAAACCTTGAAACATTGAAACTTTGGAACTGAAGGCTTCCGCTATCCCAATCTTCAACCTTTGCTTCCTTGGCTTCGGCAACGTCAACCGCACGCTGGTGCAGCTGCTGGAAAACTGCTCCGCGGAACTGCGCGAGCGTTACCGCATCGGGTACCGCATTACGGGAATCGCCTCCCGCCGTCTAGGCTGGATTGCCGACCCCAATGGTTTGGATTTGAAGGGGCACGACTTTAGTCGTGCCGAAAGGAAGCCTCATAACGAGCCGGCTTTAGCCGCTGAGGTAAAGAACTGGCTCGCCGCCGCCCGCGCCGACGTCTTGTTTGAGGCAACCTCTCTCAACGTTGAAAACGGACAGCCAGCCGTCGACCACATCCGCGCCGCGCTCGAGCACGGAGCGCACGCCATCACCGCCAACAAAGGTCCGATCGTTTATGCCTATCGCGAACTGCGTGATCGGGCCGCCAAGAAGGGCAAGCGGTTCCTTTTTGAGTCGACCGTTATGGATGGCGTCCCCATCTTTTCTTTGTTCGATCAGTTGCCTGCCGTTCGACTGCAGGGCTTTCACGGGATTCTGAATTCGACGACGAACGTGATTCTCTCGGAGATGGAGAATGGCCTGAGCTTCGACGAAGCACTGAAGAAGGCTCAGGAGCTCGGCGTCGCGGAGGCCGACGCTACGCATGACATCGACGGCTGGGACGCCGCGGTGAAAACCGTAGCGCTCATTACTGTTCTGATGGATGCTTCGATTCGCCTCGATCAGATTGCGCGCGAAGGCATTCGCGACCTGACGCCGCAAGCCGTCCGTACGGCGAAGCGCGATGGATGGCCGTTCAAGCTGGTCTGCCGCGCGCGACGCACGGCCTATGGAGTCGAAGCGAGCGTAAGACCGGAAAAAGTTCTGAGCACCCAGCCGATGGCGAAAATCATTGGCACTTCGTCGTACATCCATTTAGAAACCGACATTTTTCCTGGCCTCGCTATCACTGAAGACAATCCCGGCCTTTACGCAACAGCATATGGAATGCTGGCAGATTTTGTGCGCGCCGTCGGATGAAGTCGCCAAACCGCAAACAAACTCGCCACGGATTTACGCGGATAAACGCAGATCAAAGATGGGGTATCTCGTGGTAAAACTGGGGTGTGCCGACCACTGAACAATCCATTACAACCGCTCTCGACCTGACTCGCGTCCGCTCCCAATTTCCTTCCCTTTCCCAAACCGTCAACGGCTATCCCGCGGTGTTCTTTGACGGACCTGGTGGGACGCAGGTTCCGCAGCGCGTGATCGACGCCATTTCCGGCTACTTGCGGGAGAACAACGCCAACACCGGCGGAGCCTACGCGACCAGCCGACGCACCGATGCGATGATCGCCCAGGCTCGCGCCGCGATGGCTGACTTTTTTCATTGCGCTGCGGACGAAGTCGTCTTCGGGCCGAACATGACCACGCTGACTTATGCCATGTCGCGCGCGATCGGGCGCGAGTTCAAGCCCGGAGACGAAATCCTCCTCACCCGCCTCGACCATGATGCCAACTTCACTCCCTGGGTGCAGATGGCGGAGGATCACGGAGTAACCGTGCGCGTGGCCGAATTCCGCGAGGAAGATTGCACGCTCGACATATCCGACCTCGCGTCGAAGATCAACAAGAACACGAAACTGGTCGCCGTGGGCTATGCATCGAACGCGGTGGGCACAATCAATCCCGTGAAAAAGATCATTCACCTCGCGCACGAGGCGGGCGCGATTGCCTACATCGACGCGGTTCACTATGCCCCTCACGGTCTGATCGACGTCGCGGCGCTCGACTGCGATTTCCTCGTCTGCTCGACCTACAAATTCTTCGGCCCGCACATGGGCGTGCTCTACGGCAAGCGCGAACACCTGCAACGCTTTCGTCCGTACAAAGTTCGTCCCCTGACCGACTCGGTTCCGCTCCGATGGGAGTGGGGCACACTGAATCATGAGTGCATTGCGGGAATCGCGGCGTGCGTGGACTACATCGCCGACCTCGGCCGACCCTCATCTGAACAGAGGCTGCCCCAGCCAATGCCAACGCGAATTTCGTTGGGTGGGAATACAGAAGATCAGCCGAGGGTGCCCCACCCTTCGCGGTTTTCAAAGGGTGGGAATGACGGGCCTGAAGTCATTTCCCGCCGCGCCGCGATCGAAGCCGCCTATGCCGCCATTCACGAGCACGAACGCGAGCTGCTCGAGCGCATGATGACGGGGCTCAAGAGCATTCCTAGCTTGAAGACTTACGGCATCACCGATCCCGCTCGATTCGATGAGCGCTGCGGTACATTCGCCGTCCGGGACGTTTCCGGAAAGCTGGGCCGCACTCCGCTCGAACTCGCGACCAAGCTGGCCGAGCGTGGCTTCTTCACTTGGGACGGCAACTACTATGCGCTGAACGTGACCGAGCGGCTTGACGTTGAACGCACCGGCGGCTTCCTGCGCATCGGCCTCGTGCATTACAACACGATGGAGGAAGTCGAACGGCTCCTCGCAGCGCTCAATGAGATTTTGGGCTAACTAAGTCCTGCCTCTTTCCCATGTCTCGCAAAAGCGGCGAGACATGGGGCACCCCCGACCCTTTCGAATTCAAGCGCTACAGTCGCGGCTCCATCGTGTTGTAGATCTGGACACCTCGGGTATGCGCGTCCGGCACCCACATCGTGACCATCGAAATGAACTTGTTCCCCTTGAGGATGTAGAACGCGTGTCCGAAGGCGCCGAACATGGCGTGATCTCCGACGCCCGGCACTTCCACGAAGCCAGGAACGGTAGACTCGATGAGGCGCTCAGATGCCCATTTCTGCTCGCCGCCGTCTGGACTCACCGTGAATGAGAACACCCGCCCATCCTCCGGAGTCTGCGTCAATCCCAGAGCTTTGATCGTGCCTTCGAGGTCGTTGGCGTTCTTCAGCAGCGCCGGGAAATTGTCAGGCTTCGGACCGGGCCTCGCGTTCACTTCGTCGGCCTGCTTCTTGGCAAATGCAAGGGACATGTTGCGCAACTGGGCGAACGCCGCCGGATTGGTGTAATAAGCGCAGCCCGGCTGACCGCCGTCGGTAATCTCCGCGCTCTTCTCGACGGTCACTCCCAGAATTTGCTGCAACTCGGCGGTCGAGAGCAACTGGCACGAGTTTCCGCTGCTGACGACTTTGATATCGCTCGAATTGTCGCCGGTCACCGCCGACGCATAGCTCGAGACTTTGTGTTTTACCCAGTAAACACCGTACGTCGCTGCCGCGCCCGCGGCAATCACCAGCGCGACGAAGATTCCGCCAACCCATAGCAGAACCTTGCCGACGCCTGAACTCTTTGCCGCGACAGGCGCCGCGACAGGTGCCGACTGCATCGGAGGCGGAGCAGCCTGAACCGAAGCGGGCTGAACTGGAGCAGTGGGAGCAACGGCTCGCGCTCCACATTTGGTGCAGAATGGACCGGTGAGCGGTGCGCCACAACTCACGCAGAATGCCATCGAACCTCCTCGCCGACAGGCTGAATGCTGTTCCTGAAATTGGAAAAGTGGGCGGGTCCCCAAAGTGGTGGGAATTGTACTCCGATTCTGCATCTTCCCAGAACACTTCAGCCCGGGACGTATCCCGGGCTGCCGGTTGCCCCACTGGTGTCGCGGTTGATGCGACAGAGCGAGAGATAACCTTGCTAGGGCCAGCGCTTCGCGGTATCTTCCCATCCCGCGGCGCGCACGGGTTGCGGCGCGGCGATGGGCGCGGTCGCGGGGAGTGTGATCCGTCCGGTCGGTTGCGGCCCCGCATTGACTGCAGTCGCCAGCGCGGGCTTGGCTTCCGCAGTGCTCTCTTTTTCTTCCGACAGCAGCGGAGCTACGAGCCGCAGCGCCTCCACTTCTTTCTCCAGCCGCGTCAATTCCATTTCCTTTTGTCGCAAAACCTCGTAGACGTTTTTCATGACCTGGACACCTGAAGATCTGGGTTTAAGCTTCACCCGCACTTTAGCAGAGTTGCCGTTGAAGTCAAGGCTTTCGAGGCCAGACGACATAGGTTAGGAATGGCTCCTATCTCGCTCCTGTCATTTGCGAGATATGCATCTCGGATCTTCGTGGAAGAGCGGCGCTTCAGCACCCCGTCACGAGGGCGTTGATTTGGGCTTCAGCCCCTGTGGTGATTCCAGGGTTGGGAAACGGGCACCAGCCCTAAAGGACGCGATGAAGGGATCGAACGCGGCGCTGAAGCGCGGCTCTTCCACTAAGGTCGGGATGAAGCTAACGGAACAGGAAATACGCCGCCGCGGCGGCAACTATCAGGAGAACCCCGATCACGAATTTGTTTCGTCCCAGCCAGGACTGTTCCGGCACCAGGCCCGCGCTGAAAACCAAGGCAGGCTCCGGGCTCGCTTTCGCGACGGCCGCAGCAGAGGGTGCGGATACAACCGCCTGGGTCGCTAGAGAGGGCTGTGCGCTCGCCTCGGTCACCACAGAACTCTTTGGAAGGGATGGTGCACTGGTTTCCGTAGCGGTCGTTGCCTTCGCCGGGGCGGCAGCGGCCGAGGCCGCGCCCGCGACTTTCACCGCGCTGGAAGGAGTTTTCGCTGTCATGCGATCCACCGTCATGCGATCCAGCGTCGACGGCCTGCGCAACTGACCTCGCCACCGCTTCTCCTCGCACTCCACGCATAGCGAGCGGCCGGCGGTAATCGGGAATCCGCAAACTTCGCACTTCTTCAGCGAACGCAATACTGGTGGAACGTGGCTCTGATCGGCCTCTGCAGGCATCTCAGATTCGCTCTCCGCGACCTGCGCTGCTGACCAGAACACCGGCCTGTGCGGCGGAGAAACGGGTTCTGGCTTTGCGGGAGGGACCGGGAGCTGCGGCAGCGCGTTGACGGGAGGGACCGGGAGCTGCGGCAGCGCATCGACTGCCGGAACCGGGGTGGAATCCTCTTTTGCAGGAGTTGCCCAAGCTGACGATATCGACGGCAAAATAGCTTTCTCAATCCCTGCGTTTTCAGCGATTTCTGTAGCATGCGCTGCTGGCGACTGAACGTCCGATGTCTCGGCCTCAAGTTTGGGGGGCTCCGGCTCGACAACGTCCACTTCGAGAACTTCGTCCTCGATTTCTTCCGTCTCGCTCACCCGAATTGCCGGCGCGTCCCCAGCCCCTAGCTGCTCCCGCAGTCTCTCGCTGGCACGGGCCAGACGAACTGCCGTCTCCACCATTCCACTCAGCCGCTGGACGGCTGAAAGATCGCGCTCGCCGAAGGCGTTGGCTTTCCCGGAGAAAAGCTCGAACACGCCGAGAACTTCGTCATCGTTCACCACCGGCATCACAACCACCGACGCGATTCCCATGCGCCGGCATACTTCGCGATTCACGCGCGCGTCGCGTTCGGCATCATCGCAGCGCAGCGGAAGGCGAGTCCGTACGCTCTCGCCAGACAGCCCATATTCCGCGGAAAGCAGGGCGCCAAGTTCCGGAGCATTCGACCCCGTGCTGGCCCGGCATAGCATGTCATTGCGGCCGTTGCGTCTTAACGCGATCGCTGCGCCAGTGGCTCCTGTAATGTACTGCGCGCGATCGGCGAGCAATTGCAAGGCGGCGTCGAGATCGCGCTGCGCCATCTCCGCGAGCGATCGAGCATTCGGATTGGAAAGGTTCTGCTGCACTTTCCCCCAAAAATCCGTAAATTGGAGTCTCGCGCCCGTCTTGAGGCCTGTCAATAACCGCCGTGCGCGAAGGTATTAGAACAAAAGTGTGGAAAGGCAGGCGTCGGACCTCAGACCGCAGCCTTCGGCCTGTCGTTCATCTGATGAGTTGAACTCTCGGGTCTAAAGTCCGAGGTTATTTCTTCCGCATCGCCGACTGCGCCAAACGGTTGGCTTCGACGTTGAACTCGCGGCGCACATGGGAAATAGAGAACATCAGCGAGCGGGCCAGTTTGCGGCAGGTCCAGTGCAGGGAATAAAGGCGCGGGCTGCGGCAGATGTATTCGCCGGTCATTTGGCGAACCACGACTTGGGAATCAGAGTAGACGTGAAGTTTGCGGGCTTTGCGCTCGACGGCGAACTGCAGCGCCTCCATGAGCGCGACGTACTCGGCGACGTTATTGTCCTGGTGGCCGATCCATTTGGCGATCCGCACAGGATCGCTCGCCGCCCCGTTGATCACCACGCCAATGCCCGACGGGCCCGGATTTCCCAGGCATCCGCCATCGATGTAGGCCACCAGATCTGCCGTCACTTCGTTTTTTCTCAGTGTCACGGTGAGCGTGGCCCGCTCTAAACTCGCGTTTTGCACGACTTTAGAGTGTGACCGGGGCTCTTTTTGCAAGATGCGCCATACTCGTTCCACCGTCAAGACGATTATTTGGTTCCCTTTCAGCGTCTTGCAGTTGCTTTAGGGGCTGTGAATCTTTCTGTGCAAAATCCGTACCGAATAAAATTCGCTGCACCTAAGTTTTTTGCCGACAACTATTTGCACATTCGAATATGCACAGCTTTGGCGCCATCCGCTGCACCAAAAGTTTGCGTTGACTTTTTGTAATGCTCTGGTAACTTTGCTTGCGTCGACGGTCGAAAGGGTTGGCACAATAAATTGAGCCAGTCCGAAGTAGACTGAGTGATCAGCCGGGCGGGGTAACCCGCAAGGTGACTGGACCTGAAAAAACCGACGGACCTGCGAGGGTCAGTTGGGGTCTGGGACTGCGAAAGCAGTGATTGCATCAAGGGGTCGTGACGGTACATGCTACCACGCTGTTTGCTCCCTCGCAGGAGCGGGCGGCTAGGGCATAACCAATGTCACGGCCCTTTTAATTTTTCCCAGCGATTCCGCGTTACTTCCCTCCTGACTTTCTTTCGAACCCGTGCCAGGGCAACGCTCGTTTTCAAATCCGTTTCGCGGCGAGTCCCGATGACTCGCCATGGGTCGCCACTTAGTCTTCCCACGCATTCCGGCACTGAACACTGCAGTGATCTACTGCAGTGATCTAAATGCCGTCGCATCCGAAGCGCACCGCTCAGTGCGATAATGGCCGCTGTTTTCAATTAGTAGGTAAACCGTGGGGGAGGTGAGACTTGCGCCTATTCGGGTTGAAGTGGCTCGCACTGATGATTGCTGTGGTGATTGGCGGAGGAATGGCGAAGCAAGTCAGCGGACAGTCTGTTGATATGCGGAGAGCCGAACTCAAGCGTCTGCTGAGCGACGAGTGGGAATATACGCTGCGCACAAGGCCGGAACTGGCCACCAACGTCGGAGACGATCGCTACAACGATCGTCTGAGGGATCTCTCCCGCCAGGCAATTTCGGAAGAAGAGAAGCACACGCGTCAGGTGTTGGCGAACTTCGAAGCCCTCGATGTTAGCGGCTTTCCCGATCAAGAGAAACTGAACCATGCGCTCATGGTACACAGTTTGCGCGAGGATTTGGAGGCTGCGCGCTACAAAGACTGGGAGATGCCAGCCGATCAATTCAGCGGCATTCACCTCTGGTACGCGTCCTTGCCGTCCGATCTTCACTTCGGGAACGTCAAGGATTACGAGGATTACCTTTCGCGCCTGCACCAGATGCCGTCCCGGCTGGACCAGGCCATCCGGAACATGCGCGACGGCATGAGCGACCACTTGATGCCGCCGAAGTATCTTCTGGAAAAGGTTGCAGCTCAGGCGCAGCAAGTGGCCGACGCTCCCATTGACGACAGTCCTTTCACCCAACCTTTCAAGGTATTTCCCGCGTCGGTTTCTGCGCGGGATCGCGCGCGCTTGCGTGCGAGCATTGAAGATGCGGTGAAAAACGAAGTTGCCCCCGCCTTTGCCCGATTCGCGAAGTTCGTGCGGGAAGAATACGCTCCGCAGGGACGCACCGAGCCCGGTGTGTGGTCTCTGCCCGACGGCGACGCGCGATACCGCTTTGCTGTACGCCACCAGACGACAACCGACTATTCACCTGAACAAATTCACAAAATGGGTTTGAAAAGCGTCGCGCAGATCGAGGAGGAGATGCTGAAGATTGCCAAAGCGCAGGGCTTCAGCGATCTGAAATCCTTCAACGCACACATCCGTCAGGATCCCGCCTTGCACGCAAAATCGGGCCAGCAACTGCTTGATCTCTACACCCAGTATCGCGACCAAATGTACGCCAAACTTCCAGAACTGTTCGGACGTCTGCCGAAGAACAAACTGGAAGTCGTTCCCATGGAAACATTTCGCAGCGCCGACAGCGTGCCAGCGGACTATTCCCCAGGGTCGGGCGATGGATTGCGTCCAGGCCGCATCAACGTGAATGAATACGCGCCTGAGAAACGCCTGCTGCTGAATGTGGAAGCGATTGCTTATCACGAAGGCGTGCCCGGCCATCATCTGCAGTTTTCGATTGCGCAGGAGATGACCGACTTGCCGCCTTTTCGTCGCTTCGCTCTGGATTTTAACGCCTACAGTGAGGGCTGGGCCTTTTACAGCGAACGATTGGGGAAGGAAGTCGGGTTCTATCGGGATCCTTACAGCGACTATGGGCGCCTCCAAAATGAAATGTGGCGCGCAGTGCGTTGGGTCGTGGACACCGGTGTACACGCCAAGCACTGGTCGCGGCAGCAAATGATCGATTTCTTCCATGAGCATACCGCTATGGACGATCAAAACATCGAGACCGAAGTTGATCGCTATATCGCATGGCCGGCGCAAGCGCTTTCCTACAAGATGGGTCAGATGAAGATTCTCGAATTGCGCGAGCGTGCGCAACGCGAGTTGGGGAGCAAATATGACGTCCGCTCATTTCACGACGCGATCCTGGATGACGGACCGCTGCCGCTCGATATTCTGGACAGGAAAATCAATGCATGGATCGCAGCCCAGAGATGAACTTCGTAAGTGGGAACTCAGCCCGAAAAAGAGATATTTTCGGACCGAGTTCGGTCCGCGTCGCCCTACTTCGGCAACCGGAAATTCACCGTGATCTGCGTCTGGATCTCGACCGGCGCTCCATTCAGCAGATAAGGCTTGTACTTCCACTGCTTGACCGCGTCGGCGGCGGCTTTGGTGAGTTGCTTGTCTCCGCTGACTACTTGGACGTGAGTGATCTCGCCGGTATCGGAGATCGTGGCCAGCAATTCGACCGTTCCTTCAATCCCCATGCGCAATGCGTTGACTGGGTAAGTCGGCGAAACTTTCTTGATCAACAATCCCTGCGAGACACCTTGCGAAATATTCAACTTCTGCAGATTGGGCTTCAGCAAAGAAGTTGTATTCGTCGGAATGGTCGGCATGGCCTCAGCGGGATCCGTCATTCCAATAACGCTGGGCGCATCAGCGTCAGCAGTAGCTGGGGCATTCTTGGGTTTCGCGGCAGCCTCTCTACCATTCTTCACTACGAGTGGAGCGGGCTCGGACTTCTCAGCCGGCGTGTTGTCTTCGTCGTTGGAAGACTTTGCTTCATCGCTGATGGAACTGGATTTGCTTCGTTCCGCAATCGCTTTCGCCGGCCTCTGATCTGAATTCGGGACCACAGACGTGAGCTGGGAACTTGCGTTTGCCGAGGGCTTTGGCGCCTCGTTCGGATCTTCACTCGGTGCGGCAGCAACCGGCGAAGTGACGTTCGGCGGAGTCACGACCGGAGCGCTCGCGGTTTTTGGCGATGGCGCTGACGTGATCGGTGCTCTGTTCTCGGTTGCCGCTACCGGTGCGGGATTCGCTGGCTGCTCGGCAGAACCGTGGAACCGTGTCCATCCGAAATAAAGTCCGGCTGCCACAACCAGGGCGGCTGCGATGCCGATGAAGATTTTCTTTCCAGCGCCTGACTTCTCTGCAGTCTCCGCGCCGTAGCCGAATGAGGGAGCGCTTCCCACGATCGCGGCAGGCTGGCTCGCTGCCGCCGGGGCTGGTTTATCGACACTGATGCTGCTTGCCGACTTTTCTGGGATCTTTTCGACTGCTACCGATTGCGCTTCCCGCGCAGGGGCAGGAGCGCTTGCCGCTCCTCCGCCCGCAGCGGGTTGCAGGCCGGTGCTCAACGCCAGCCTTGCCTCTGGGTCCAGCGCTCGCGCTGAAATGTCCGCACCCAGAATTGGAGACGACGAACTCGCGGATGCAACCGCCGATTTTGGCGCTGGTTCGTTGTCGATACCGAGAAGATCGTCATCCTGTACAGATGCTCTGGAACTGGCGGTCGCCACGGGAGCCCAGTTCGGCGTCGGTTTCGACTCGGGAACTTCGTGCGGCTCGGCCGCAAAGGCTTTGGCGAGTTCCACCGATTCGGCGGTTCTTACCTCCGCGGATGCCTTCGGAGCGGGGCTGGCAGGAGTAGGCGTTGGCACGGGCGTTGCCGGCATCATGGCATTTTTTCCCGGCTCGGCTTTGCGCAGCAATCCGCGGGCGACGCGCAGCGTTCCCTTCGCCTGTTCGATATTGATGGGTTTGGTCAGGACGAGGTTCGCGCCAATGCGAAACGCTTTGGCCACCCCCGCCTGACCTTCCACTACGGCCACGGCCAGCGACGTCTGGTTGGGCGTCGAATTCCGTGCGCTCTTGAACAAAAGGGTGGCATTCTGCTCGTTATCGCAGTCCACTACCACAGCGTCGAAGTGTTGGCTCATCAGCTTCTTGACTGCGACGAAAGGCTCGGCGCAGGCCTCGAGAGTGAACTCCAATTCGCTCAGGACCTGTGTTACCAGGCGGGCGTTCTTGTCATCGGGGCAGAAGAGAAGAGCTGTGTAACCCATACAAACGATGGTAGGTACACCGGTAAGCGCGGGCAAGTTACGCAGGTAATTCGGTGTTTTACGGCCGTTTTTCGGGGTTTTCTGGAAAGGAACTTTTCAGGGACATCGCGGGTCTGAATGGAAGATGAACGCTTGAACGGCTTTGGAAATCGTGACTTTGTGAAGCACGTTGGACCTCCGGCGCACCGTGGAAGAGCGACGCTGCGGAGAATCGCTGCCGCATTTTTCTAGTCGCCGTGGAAGAGCGGCGCTTTAGCGCCGCGTTCAGGGCTTTTTGAAATCAGGGCTTCAGCCCCTGAGGGAACTTTTCACGCAAGCTACAGGCCCTAAAGGGCGTTTCAGTCTTCGGCCGTAACGCGGCCCTGAAGGGCCGCTCTTCCACGGACGATCAAACGCATGGCCCTGCTTTTCATACAATGCGGGGTCATGCGAGTGCGCCTGCCGCTGCCGCTCGTAATCTATCTTCCGACTCATTTATCTCTCGTCTAGCTCGCCAAGAAGTGGAACCCCATGGAAGTGTAGATCTGCGCCACCTCACGCCTCGCTGCGCTCGGCGGGGCGGAGGAGTGCCTCCGCCCCTACGCAACCCGTGTAGCCCCGGAGGCATTCCTCCGGGGTTGCGCGCAACGCGCGCAATGAAACGTTGCCGCACCGTCGCGCCTGGCGAAGATCAGCAGAAGCCGCACTGTTACTTCCCCTTCCCATCCCTCGCATCCCGCACACTCGACTCTTTCGGCGGATACTCGATCGATCCCTTGAACGACGAAATGTCTTCCTGATGAAAGTCCGGAAATGGAAGCTTCTTCCCTTCCCGCATCTCAGCCACTTTCTTCGCGGCGGCTTCCGCCTTCTGCTTCTCGATGCCCGAGTCGCGGCTCAGATACAGCGTCTGCGACGGGATCGCCAGGCTGCCGCCGTTATCTTCCATCACGTCCATGATGCGCAGCAACAAGTCTTCGCGGACGGCGGCGTATTCGTTGTAGTCGCGCGTCAAAACGTACGAGAAGACTTCCACGCTGAAAGATCCCCCGGCCACATCGGTGAGCCGCACCCGCACGCTCTGCGTCTCGATCTTGGGATGGCTGTAGAGCAGCTTGCGCACCTCCGCGAGCACAAAACGCATATGATCCGGCTTTGTGTCGGGCCGGAGACCAAGCGTGGTCTTGAACAGGATTTTGTCGCGCCGGCTGAAATTTTCCAGGTTGATCGTGGCGACCGTGCCGTTGGGAATTGCCAGCAGCGTCCGGTCGTCGGTACGGATGCGCGTAGAACGCAGGCCGATGTCTTCGACCACGCCTGTGCGATCGCCAAAGCGGCACACATCGCCCACGCGGAAAACTTCATCCGCCAGAACTGAAACGCCGCCGAAGAGATTTTCAATCGTCTTCTGCGCGCCGAAGCCAATCGCAAGCCCTCCGATGCCCAGGCCCGCCAGCGCGGTGCTCATGTTGAACCCGAGATTTCCAAGCACCGCCAGCACGCCGAGAACGAAAATCAGAGTTTTCAGGATGCGCTCGCCGAGCAGCATGAGCGATCCCGTGCCTGCATGCCCGCGAGCCAGCGCGCGTATTCGGACGCGGTGGAGTGACCAGCGCACGATACGCCACACGATCCAGGTCGCGCTCAGGATTAGCAAAACCGAGGTGATCTGGAAGTAGTAATGCCGCGGCAGCAGCGGCATGTCCAGACGTAACGCCCACATCTGGTGAATGAGCGTGCCTGTGAGCAGCCAGGCAGGACCTGAAACTGACCGCCACGTGGCCACCTCCACGGGTCCGTGCCGCCGTGCCCACCAGCGCACAGGAATTTCTCCGATCGCCAGAATCAGCCAGCCGAGACCCGCCGCAATTGGCGCAGCTAGTATCAGCGCCAGCCACTGCCATAGCGGCATGCCCGCAAGTTGATGCCGCACCAGAAAACCCGGCAGCTTGGTCTCTACCTGCCGCGCCTCGACCTGATCGTAAAGTTCTGGAACTTTGGCCAGCGTTTCGGCGGAAATCAGCCAGATTTTTCCTGCGCTCGAATCGGAGACGCGCACCAGGTCCAAATCGTCCTCGACATCTCCAGCGGTCATCGTGCCCAGCCGCTGCCGTCCAAGCGGCATCCCTTCCTGCGGAGTGCCTTCCGGCTGGGTATAGCGGCCGAGACTTCCCGTGAACGCGTGATCGAGAACGAATTTGAGCTTCGTCGCCAGTTGCTCGCCCTCGCTCTGCCGCCGCGCGGCGCTCATCTGCAGATATTGCGCGGCAATGCTGTAATCGCCCGATTGCGCCGCCTTGAGGAATCCGAGGATGGAATTCGATGGCGTCGTGCGGCCGCGGGGATCGGTGGGCGCGTTACTGGTTGTGGCCGCGGGCTGCAGCGCCTGCGTGATCGATTGCGCGGACAAAGAAAGACTCGCGCCAACGATGAGTGCGAAGATAAGTAAGTATTTGGGGAAAGAAAACATGGCCTTCTCCGTAGATCAGGAAAAGAATGGGGTGCCCCGGGTCTCGCCGATTTTGCGAGACCCGGGAATAACTATCCCCGTTTGGGTCGATAAATGTGTGTGCTGGTGCCGTAGAAAACTTCGGCCGACTCCATCACCGTTTCAGACAAGGTCGGATGCGGATGAATCGTCAGCGCGAGATCCTGCGCCACTGCTGACATCTCGATTGCAAGCACGCCTTCCGCGATCATCTCACCCGCGCCTGCACCGACGATACCAACCCCCAGCACGCGCTCGCTTTTGGGATCGATGATCAGCTTGGTCATGCCTTCGGGACGGTCGAGCGTGATGGCGCGTCCCGATGCGGCCCACGGGAACTTCGCGACCTTGATCTCGCGATTCTCTTTCTGCGCCTGCGTTTCGGTCAGGCCAGCCCAGGCAACCTCGGGATCGGTGAACACAACCGCTGGAATCGCGTTCGGCTCAAATGCGACTTTGTGTCCCGCGATGGCCTCGATCGCGACTCGCCCTTCATGCGAGGCCTTGTGCGCGAGCATCGGCTCGCCGACCACATCGCCAATTGCATAGATCGCGGGATCGTCGGTCTGCAATTGCTTGTTGACCTGGATGAATCCGCGCTGGCCCACTTGCACGCGAGTCTTCTCGAGGCCCTCGATTTCGGAATTCGGCTTGCGGCCCACAGAAACCAGCACACGATCGAATACTTTTTCCTGCTGAGTACCGTCCTGCGCCTTGAGCGTCGCCCGAATGCCGTTGCCGTCGTCCTTGACCAAAGCGACCGTCGTGTTCAGCAGGATAGCCTCAAACATCTTCTCCAGCCGCTTGTGCAGTGGAAGCACGAGATCGCGATCCGCGCCGGGGAGCAGCCCGGGAAGCATTTCGACAACCGTGACACGCGTGCCGAGCGCGGCATAAACCGATCCGAGTTCCAGGCCAATATATCCCCCGCCAACCACGAGCAGTGAGCCGGGAATGTCCTCGAGATTGAGCCCACCCGTAGAATCCATCATTCGCGGCGTGTCGAGCTTCAACGTCGGCACGATCGCCGGGCGCGAGCCGGTCGCGATGACGATGCGGTCGAAGCTGAGCGACTCCTGCGATCCGTCATTCTTGGTCACGCGCAGCGTGGTCGAATTCTCAAAGGCCGCCTTGCCCGGGATGTAATGAACTTTCCGCTGCTTTGAAAGCACGCCCAAACCGCCGGTGAGCTTCTTGACCACATTTTCTTTGAATGTCCGCAGGCGAGCGAGATCGATCTTCGGCGCGCCGAATTCGATCCCCCAATCCTTTGCCTGATGCGATTCCTCGATCAGCTTGGCCACATGCAGCAACGCTTTCGACGGGATGCATCCGCGATAGAGGCACACGCCGCCGGGATTCACCTCGGGATCGATCAGCGTGACGTTCATGCCGAGGTCGGCAGCCAGAAAAGCTGCGGCATAGCCCCCAGGGCCGGCGCCGATCACAGCAAGACTAAGGTTCGTGGATTCTGACATGAAGGGCTCTCAACCACAGAGGACACAGGGAGCCACAGAGAACTTTTCCTGTGAACCTCTGTGTTCCCTGTGGTTCAAGATTTTGACCGTCACCCCTGCACCGATAACAAGAACGGCTGCTCGAACGCCTCGCAAATCCAGCGCAGGAAGCGCGCCGCATCGGCTCCGTCGATCAGCCGGTGATCGTACGAAAGCGACAGGGGTAGAATCAACCGCGGCTCGAACTTGCCTCCGCCTTTGTGCTGCACCCATTCGGGCTCCATACGCGATCGCGAGATTCCCAGGATCGCGACCTCAGGAAAGTTCACGATCGGCGTGAAACCGACGCCGCCAATCCCTCCAAGGTTCGTAATCGTAAACGTGCCGCCTTCCATATCGCTCGGAGCCAGCTTTTTGTCCCGCGCTTTTTTCGAGAGTTGCGACAGTTCGACCGCCAGTTCGACGATGTTCTTCTTGTCCACATCGCGAATGACGGGGACGAGCAGCCCGCGATCGGTATCGGCGGCGACTCCGATGTTGATGTACTGCTTGTAGACAATCTCTTCTTTCTCGATATCAATGCTGGCATTGAATTGCGGAAAGACCTTCAGTGCCGCGGCGCAGACTTTCAGCGCGATCGCGGTTACAGTCATCTTCCCGCCGGCCTCTTCGGCCTTGGGAGCGAAACGCGCCCGTAGCTGCTCGAGTTCGGTGATATCGGCGCGATCGTGCTGCGTGACGTGCGGAATCGTGTTCCACGCTTCGGCGAGATGTTCAGCCGTTTTGCGCCGCACGCCGCGCATGGAGACGCGCTCGACGTTGCCCCACCTGGTGAAATCGGGAAGCTGCGGCTGGCGGAAGTGTCCCGCCTGAACGACGCTCTGCGCTGCCGTGGACGCGGCTGAAACCAGTGCTTTCGCGTGCGCCTTCACATCGTCTTCGCTGATGCGGGCGCCCGGGCCGGACCCCTTCACCTCGTAGATATCGACGCCGATCTCGCGCGCCAATCGCCGCACGCTCGGCGCTGCGGGCACTGGCTGCCGATGTTCGGTCCCGGCGACTTTTCCCAACTGCACCGGCATGCTGAATGCCGGCGCTGCCGCCTGAGGCTGATCGGGAGGGAGCGCCTGCTCTTCGGTTTTGCCCTCGGCGCGAATTGCCGCCTGAAATGCCAGACGCGCGCCGTGCTGTCCGGAGACATGTTCGACGGGAGCAGTCCTCGGATGCGAGGGTTCAGGGGCCGCTGCTGCAGCGCCTTCCAGTGTGAATATCACCTGCCCAACCTGGATCTTCTCGCCTTCCTTCACTTTGATTTCTTTGACCACTCCGCTGACCGACGACGGAACTTCCACGACCGCCTTGTCGGTTTCCAATTCCATCACCGGCTGCCCTTCGGAGACTTTCGCACCCGGAGAGATCATCAGGCGGACGAGATCGCCCTGCACAATGTTCTCGCCGAGTTCGGGAAGCTTGAATTCCGTCGCACCGGGCGGAGGCGCAGAAGCCGTAGCCGGTGCGGGTTCTGGTGCAGGAACTGATTTCGGCGGAGGCGGAGCTTCGGTCTGTCTCGCCGCGGGCGCCGGTCTTTGCGGAGCGGCAGCCGGAGTCTGGCTCGCCGGCGCAGCGGCAGCTTTCCCTTCGGCGCCGTCGACCGTGAAGATTACCTGGCCGACCTTGACCTTGTCTCCTTCTTTGACGCGAATCTCTTGCACCGTCCCGTTGACGGACGACGGCACTTCGACCACCGCCTTGTCCGTCTCCAGCTCCATGACGGATTGCCCGGCGCTCACGGTCGCGCCCGGCGTCACCATAAGGCGCACCAGGTCACCCTGTTCGATGTTCTCTCCCAGTTCGGGAAGTTTGAATTCAATCACCGCGTGCTGGTCCTTTATCTACCAAAGTTGTCCGGCGTCATCCCGAGCGGAGCCGTTTTCACCAGGCGGGCGTTCGGGATGACGCAAAACGGGGACGGCTGCTAGCTTACCGCCGGGTTCGCCTTCTCCGGATTGATTCCCAATTCCTGCACCGCGCGCTTCACCTGCTCGGTGCAGATTTTCTCTTCGCGGGCCAGCGCGCCGAGTGTCGCCAGCACAATGTGCTTAGCATCCACTTCAAAGAAGTCACGCAGCGTCGCGCGATTCTCGCTGCGCCCGAAGCCGTCGGTTCCGAGCGAGACGAACTGCCCCGGCACCCATTTCGCCAGGCTCTCCGGCAGCACTTTCATGTAGTCCGACGCCGCAATGAACGGCCCTTGCGCGTCCTTGAGCGTTTCGGTCACGTACGGAACTTTCGACGCCTCGCCCGGATGCAGCATGTTCCAGCGCTCGCAATCATTCGCGTCGCGATACAACTCTTTATACGATGTGACACTCCAGACGTCGGCGGCGACTCCGTATTTCTCTTCCAGAATCTGCTGCGCCTTCAGAACTTCGAACATGATCGAGCCACTGCCCAATAACTGCGCGCGCAGTTTCATGTCGTTCTTCGCCGACGCTTTGAATCGATACAACCCTTTCAGAATCCCTTCGCGGATATTCGGGCCGGCCGGCATCTCCGGCATCGGCAACGGCTCGTTCCCTACCGTCAAGTAATAGAAGATCGATTCCTGGTCGACATACATCCGCTTGATGCCGTCCTGAATGATGATGCCGATCTCATACGCGAACGCCGGATCGTAAGCATGCAGATTCGGCACCGGCAGCGCCAGCACGTGACTGTGACCATCCTGATGCTGCAGGCCTTCGCCGGCGAGCGTCGTGCGGCCGGCCGTGCCGCCGACCAGGAATCCACGGCAGCGCATGTCGGCCGCGGCCCAGATCAGGTCGCCGATGCGCTGGAATCCGAACATCGAGTAATAAATGAAAAATGGAATCGTGTTGATGCCGTGATTCGCATAAGCGCAGCCCGCGGAAATAAACGAGCACATCGACCCGGCCTCAGTGATTCCCTCCTCGAGAATCTGACCGTTCTTGGCTTCCTTGTAGTAGAGCAGGGTGTCCATGTCGACCGGTTCGTAATTCTGGCCGACGCTCGAATAGATTCCCACTTGCCGGAACAGCGCTTCCATGCCGAAGGTGCGCGCTTCGTCGGGAACGATGGGAACGATGAACTTCCCGAGTTCCGGATCGCGTAGCAGTTTCGCCAGCAGCCGCACGAAGACCATCGTGGTCGAAACTTCGCGGCCCTCGGTGCCTTTGTGGAATTCCTCAAAGTGCCCGTCGGGGAACGGCCTCATCGGCGCGGCTTTCACCTTGCGCTGCGGCATGTATCCGCCGAGCTGCTGGCGACGCGCCTGCATGTATTTGATTTCGGCGCTGTCGTCGGCCGGACGATAAAACGGCGCTTCGTGCAGGTGGTCATCAGGAATCGGGATGCCGAAGCGCGAGCGGAACATCTCCAGCTCTTCGTCGTTCAGCTTTTTCTGCTGATGCGTGATGTTCTTGCCTTCGCCCGCTTCGCCGAGTCCATAGCCCTTGATCGTCTTGGCGAGAACGATGGTCGGTGAGCCGGTGTGATCGACCGCCGCGCGAAATGCCGCATGCACCTTGATCGGATCGTGTCCGCCAAGTCGCATACGCGCCAGCTGATCGTCGGAAAGATGCTCGACCATCTTCAGCAGCCGCGGATCGCTGCCGAACAGGTTCTGCCGGAAATATGCCCCGCTCTCAACGAAATATTTCTGATACTGCCCGTCGCTGATCTCGCCCAAACGTCGCACCAGCAGGCCGTCGCGATCGTTCTGGATCAGAGTGTCCCAGTCCGATCCCCAGATGCACTTGATCACGTTCCAGCCCGCACCGCGGAAAATCGCTTCCAATTCCTGAATGATTTTCCCGTTCCCGCGGACGGGCCCGTCCAGCCGCTGCAAATTGCAGTTGACCACGAAAATCAGGTTGTCGAGCTTCTCGCGTGAGGCCAGCGTAATCGAACCGAGCGACTCGGGCTCGTCCATTTCCCCATCCCCGAGGAACGCCCAGACTTTTCCGCCCGTCGACTGCTTGAGCCCGCGATTCTCAAGATATTTGATGAAGCGCGCGTGATAAATCGCCTGGATCGGTCCGAGCCCCATCGAAACCGTCGGGAACTCCCAGAAATCGGGCATCAGCCAGGGATGGGGATAGGAACTCAGCCCTCCGCCGGGCTTGAGTTCGCGGCGAAAGTTCTGGAGCTTTTCCTGCGAGATGCGCCCTTCTAGAAATGCCCGCGAATACATTCCGGGTGCAGCGTGTCCCTGAAAATAGACGATGTCGCGATCGCCATTCTCAGTTTGTGCGCGGAAAAAATGATTGAATGCGACCTCATAGAGCGTGGCTGCGGAAGCGAAAGTCGAAATATGTCCGCCGATGCCTTCCTGCTTTTTGTTCGCGCGTACGACCATGGCCAGCGCGTTCCAGCGCACCAGGCTTTTGATCCGCCGTTCCATCTCCTGGCTGCCGGGGAATGGCGGCTGCTGCTTGACCGGAATCGTGTTCTGGTACGGAGTAGTTGCCGTGAACGGCAGGTTGACGCCCGCCTCACGTCGCGCGTGCAGCGCCAACTGCTGCAGCAGTCGGCCGGCGCGGTTCGGGCCTCCGTGCGACAAAACATAATCCAGGGAATCGACCCATTCCCTGGTTTCCAACACTTCTAGACCATCAGTTTCCGTTGGAGCCACGTCTGATTTCCCCCACAATGAATGGCGAATACTCCATCATAATTCAATCGCGCGGAATTTTGCTGCAGTTGAAGCGAGTACGACTGATTTAGAATCGCGGCCTGCAGCCTTGTGGCATGCAGGAATTCTATGTTACGCGTCCTGTTGCTGCTCGCGGTTGTCGTCGCGCTGATCTTGCTGGTCCCGCGCTTGCTGTCGCGCTCGGCCGCTCCCGCCGCCGGTAGCCCCGCTCCCGACTTCACCCTACCATCACAGGACGGCACACCCGTCAGCCTCAAAGACTATAGCGGCAAGTGGGTCGTGCTGTATTTCTATCCAAAAGATCAGACGCCCGGCTGAACCCGCGAAGCCCACCAGTTTCAGGTGGACCAACCGAAGTTCGCGGAGAGGAATGCCGTCGTGCTAGGCGTAAGTGGGGATAGCATCGATTCGCACAAGGACTTTTGCGCAAAGCAAAGTCTGACGTTCAGACTGCTTGCCGACACCGATCACAAAGTCATGAATGCCTACGGATCGCTCACGAACCTCGGTGTGGCGAAGTTCGCCGCGCGCCACAGTTTCCTGATCGATCCGCAGGGCAAGATTGCGAAGATATATACCAGCGTCGATCCCGCCAAGCACAGCACGGAAGTTTTGGCGGAGTTGGATCGAGTGCAGAAGGCACAACCAGCGAAGCCCTGATCACGTCACCTGCGGGTAGTGGTTCAATTTGAATCCGAACGACTCCACAAGGCGTCATCCCGAGCGGAGCCGTTCTTCAGGCGGAGCGAGATTCTCTCTGCGTTTTCAAGTTTTTTCTCTGGAAAGGGGATGCAAGGGGGAATCCTCTCTTTGTTAGGTGCGAGCGGGGAACAGTTCCAGCCCGTTATAGTCCTGGTCGCGGCG
>Ga0335081_10000189_pt1 | contig 118204 bp, 101 predicted proteins | sample Lox_Sample_35_FD_206713 | JGI IMG/M metagenome (GOLD analysis project Ga0335081, IMG submission 206713) | Soil microbial communities from Loxahatchee National Wildlife Refuge, Florida, United States - Lox_Sample_3.5 | ecosystem: Environmental > Terrestrial > Soil > Wetlands | place: USA...
GGAAATGCTCGTCGATCGGGATTATCTTCGCCATCGGGTGTAGGTCTCCTATCGGAACGGCTTTTGCTTGTCAGGCAAAGCCAACTTACACCCTCTCGCTTTTTACACAATCAACGTTACGTCACCACAATTTCACAACTTGCCTACTGGCCCCCGGATACCACATCACGATAGATCGTATGAGCTTACCTTCCATACGCCGCGGCGGCGGCCATGGGCTTGCGGTGCAGCGTGTAGCCGTCGTAAGTCTCGGAGCGGAAGTTCAGATTCGAGACGCACAGCTTCTCGGTCTGGCTGAGGAAGAGATATCCGCCGGGCTCAAGATAAAGGTGCAGGCGTTCGATCAGGGCGGCGCGCTGTGAGCGCGAGAGATGCGGGAGAACGTCCATGCAGAAGATGCAGTCGAAGCGCCCGATATAGACCGGCTTGGTCAGATTCATCGTGTTAAACGTGACCAGGCTGCGCAGGCGCGGCTTCACCAGCAGGTGCGCGCCGTTTGCGTCGCCACTGGTCACGCTGATTGCCGCTGCTTCCTGCGATCCATTTCCATTCGGGCTTCCGATTTTCGAGAAGCAGGCGCGGATTGTGGCCGGAGGCAAACCGGCCAAAGCCGATTGCGGATACAGTCCGCGTTCAGCAACCTGGATCGCCGAAGGCAGCAGATCCGTGCCTACAATGTGAACTGACCAATCTTTGCTGCCGTTCCCCGAGCCTGTGGGGGCACAGCTTTCGACAATCCCTCCGTTCCGGGCGGCAGTTTTGGACTCCTTTCCATTGCCATTCGTTGGAACGCAGCCGCCGCTGATCGCTGTCATCGACTCACAGATGGCCATCGCGATGGAGTATGTCTCTTCTCCGGTGCCGCAGCCAGCGCTCCATAGGCGAAGCGTGGAAGCGCCATCGGAAGATTTACGCGCATAGAGTTGTGGGACGACCTGGCGAGCCAGCGCAGTCATTGCGCCGGGATGCCGGAAGAAACCAGTCGTGACGTTTAGAATCCCGTCGAGGAAGTTCGAGAACTCCGTCGGATCAAGTTCCGAGCAGCGCATGCGGGCCAGCAACGCGGCCGGGGATTCCAGTTCGTGGGTTTCCAGATATTCGGCGACGTGCGCCGCGAGCGCGCTGTTGGGGCAATCGAGCAGGATTCCCGTCTGGCGCTCGACCAGCAAGCGCAGTTCCGAGAGTTCGTGCTCGAGTATGGTGACGCCCGCCATCAATCTATGCATAAATCCTTCCTCAAGGAATGCGACTGAATCGCACCCCGGGGGAGGAGAGATTCGGTTCCGGTTCTCCGTTCAGTTTTCAATCGCCAGCCGATGCCGCATAGGTTCTGCGCGAATCTTGCACCGCCTGCTGGGCGACCACGTTCATTTCCTTTTCCAGCGACGAAAAACGCTGCATGATTTCGTGAATCCGCAGCGCCATGTTGCGAATGGTTTCAATCTGCGAGCGCGTTTGCGCCGAGAGACTTCCCGGCTCGAGCAGCAGCAGATCGGAGTTCCCCAGCACCGACGTGAGCGCGTTATTCAGGTTGTGGCGCATTTCAAGCATGTAACGCCCGAGCATAGCCTGGCGCTCCAAGGCCGAGCAGGCCGACTCGGCGGAACGCGCGCGGCATTCGGCGCGCGAACGATGCACCGCCTCGCCGCCGGCGATGACCAGCGTTTCCAGCCAATGCTCGCTGGGACGAAGAATCGAAACCCGCGGCCAGCGGTCCCGTACAATCTGCGCGGTCGCGGCATCGGGACACAGGCAGAAGACCGGTTGCGATGTCGAATGCAAAGGCTCCAGCACGACCGACAGCATGTCTCGCCGTAGCGGCCCGACGATCGCCACGTCGAAGACGTCCACCGCAAACCGCGGCCACAACTCTCCGCTGAGCAGAGTGAACATGGGGACGTTGCGCTCCATCTGCCAGCGGGCAGTGATGCGCCGGGAAAAGTCGGCTTCATCGGAGATAATTAGTACGGTCGGCGTTTCCACGTCCTGACTGCCCTTCCTTCCGTTGACGGGCCTTCGCGCCGTCTGCAAGGGGATTCGTGGGTTTACTTTTTCTTCCCAGGTTGAGATGACGAATCCGGTTCCCAACTGGGCCTGCTGGAAATTTCAAATTCAGGGGCTTGCCGGGGGAGAGGTTTGCCACCTTTTGCTGAGTGAGCTGGAACTTTGGCCGTGCCGGATGCAGCGCCGGCAGCCGCCTTGGATGCTGCTGGTTGCGTCAGCGGTTTCGCGGCTGGAACCGGCTTGCCGGTTGTCCCGGGCTGCTTGGCAGCCGTTTGAGGAGCATTAGCGGCTTTGCCACGTCCGAGAGCATGCTCGACTGAGGAGCGGAGATCGACCAGCATACGCAGCGGCGAACCGGACGAATATTCCGCCTGGAACATTACCTTCCATGACTGGCAGATCATGCGCAGACGGACAATGGGCTCCTGCGCAGAAAACTGTGCGCGACGGCAGTCGATCGTCTTGACGCCTTTTTCTTCCAGTTCCGTGAGCCCGTCGAGAATCGTATTCAGATCGCCCAACATCAGGCGGAAAAAGGTCCGCCGCATCAGATAGCCGAAGCGCGTGAAGGCGATCAGCGCGATGGGCATATAAAAAAGATCTCCGGGCTGCACCTTGGCCTTGCGGCCCTGCTCGAGAAGTCCGCCGTGCAGCAGTTCGTCGAGCGTTTTGCAGCGCCGCGCCGATTCCAGCACCCGATCAATCGCGTTCAGCCATACCGGCGACTTCAGCTCGACTTCGCCGAAAACCGGTTTCAGGGCGTTGGCAACATAGGCCATGTCAACTTCGGCGTCATTGATGCCGGTGGGAGCGATCTGGCTGAAATATTGCACCAGCAGAAAGTCGATCTTGTCGCGAAGAATGTCGGTGTGCTCCGACTTGGCCAGGAAATGCTGCAGTAAAGCCTCGAGCCCGTCCTGCGTAACCACGGCGTTCGTCTGCAGGAACTGCCGAAGCTGATGCACCTGGACCGAGTTGTCCATCTGATCGAGCCATTGATTGGCTTGCTGGACCGACTCTTTGCCAGGACTCTCGACCCCGGACTCGAGGTCCGGACAAGGCTTGGCATCGATGGCAAACTCACGGCCGAGTTCGGAATAAATGGGATAGAGGCGCCGGGCGGAATTCCACTGCGTGGCCAGATCTTGCACAGGTGTGGTCATGATTTTACGATCCAGTTCGGCACGTCGCCTTTGAAGCGCGCGGCGACCACCGTCTTGCCAGGGTGATACTGCACCGCAACCACGTAGGCCTCGACATCGAGTGAGCCATCGGAGTTGCGCAACCGCAAAATATCGGCAAACTCCAGAGGAGTCTTTGAGACAAAGAGCGCCTCGCGCGTAGTTCCGAACTCGATGACTGTGCTCTCGGTGAAATGCGGAACGTCACCGGATTCCTGGATGCGGGCGAGCTGTATGGGAAGGCGAACCGGCGTGGCCTCGGGAAAGAAACGCGCCAATCCGGCGACGCTGCCGTCGTCGCGATTGCGGGCCATGGCTGTGGCTTGTTGCGCCAAGCGGATCAGAATCCTTTAACGAAAAATCCCCTGCTCGCACTGCTGGAAATGCGGGCGGGCTCCCCTCTCTTCCTGGTTTGGAAGAGTCCTGGGGAGCCGGAATCCGCAGTTCGCCTCAGAATGGAGCAAGGCGGGCACCATCGCGCGGAACCAAAGGACTAGCACCGAGGTGAATGCTTTTTCAGAGGGTTAGAAGGCTTTTGCGACGTGCCGGACGAAGTACGCAAGGGTTTTACGTCTCTGAAGTCTCAGGATGAGACGCGAGTCTCAAAAACAACGATCAGGCCGCTACGCGAGTTCGCGGGTCGCGTCGGCTTGTTCCTTCTAGCGTCCCCATCATAGAGGTAATTTGTGGTACCGAGCGGATTGGAGAATGCGGGCCTGGCCGAAACCGTCACCAATTCCTCTTTCCAAAATTGGGGAACGTCCCGTCGGTCCCGGATTTCCCCCCCGATTTTCCCCAAGAAAACGTTCCTACTTCCACTTTCCACGCCAGAACTGGCCTTCTAGTAACGATTGAACCGACATTCCAAAACCCGCAAGAAAGAGCACCACAGCGCCCACCAATACGTAAGGAACATGCCCGTCGACAAAGGACTTTCCAGCTGGTTCGAAAAGGTACAGACTTCCGACGAGGACCGCTCCAATGAAAACACATCCCACACCGGCCCAAACTCCACCCCGCAGTACCTCTGCAATACTTTCGGGATCATGTCGAGGCGTTGTCTTCATCATTTGCACCTTGTAGCTGTACACCTGCCGAGCCCTCACCCACCCGGTAGCTTCGGACCACCAAGAACCCGGGATTTCAATTCCGTCAGGCCTGATTCCGTGGGAGTGGTCGCAGACTTCTCCTTGCTATCAAACAGAGTACAAGGCCCCAGAGGGGCAAAGCAGTTAAAACTTGAAAGTAAAGTCCCACCGTGCCCATTCCGAACGCGGCCCCCACGTCCTTGCCGAATGCCGTTGAAGACGGCAGCAACAGCAAGGCCAAGATGTAAGCGATCTCCATGGAGAACAGGATAACTAGAAACCTAACTCCAGCCTTTGGTGAGAGAGCGGCCTTCACTCCAAAGGCAATTAGACAGCAGCAAAATAGCGCACTTATGAAGAACATTGAGTGGACCACGACTGGTGTCGTGTGCACAAAATGGCTCCCCGCACCGAATCGGGACGGAATGGCTCTCCACAGCCCGTAAAGATCGAGTAAACCCACGACCACAGAAACGATGGCCAGTAGTCGGAGCAGCAGTAGAATCCATCTCATAAAAAAGATGCGTATCCGCGTTGGCTACCTACGGAACGGCCACCCAGGAGGAAACGGCCAAAATGGTGGCGCGGGCATGGCAGCACAGTCATTAAAGTTGCAGTTCGCGTGACAGTACATGTTGGTCAGCTTGCATGATTTCGCCTCATCAGTTGAATCGTGGGCGACATTCGCAGGATTGTTGCCCCCACGCCCGAAACCCGCGCCTCCAGCGTAACCACGGACGAGAGCACCAAAAGCAATTACCGAAACATCCATCCTGAGCTTGAGATCACAGAGCATGTGACATCTCTGGCAGGCGTCGAAGGCACCCATCCACGAGTCTTCCGATTGCAAGCCCCATCGATCGACAAAGCGCGCTGGATTGTTTCGCGTGTATATGTAGAAGTTGATGCCGCCTTTACGCCGAATCGGATCTTCACTTAAGAAACGGCCCAGTGCCGCCTCGTAATATCGCCAACGATAATAGTGCAGCCCGGTTTCCGGATCGAGGTCGCGTCCAGTGAAGTGGAAGGGATTGATGAGCGTACCGGTGCTAGCAGTCAAGTTGCCGAACGCGTCATACGCATTCGTGCTGGCGATGGTCCCGCTTGCGCTGCTCAGGGATGTAATCGAATCTAGCGCGTCAGCTTCGTGGTAACTGGCATTGCCGGAGCGCAACTGCGCTGAGGGTTCGTCGACTTCATTCCCTTGGGTATATCGAGCGAGGACACTGCCACTATTGTCGACCTCTTCGATGGCGTTCGGGCCATCATAGAGGTAATTGGTGGTACCGAGCGGACCCGACTTCTGGATGCGGCGTCCAAACGGATCGTACTTGAACGTTGTAGGTCCGCCGTTCTGGCCAGGCACGACCGCCTGCACGAGTCGATTCTCAAAATCCCAGGTGAAGCTTCGGCCCGGGGCGTCGGTCAGCGTATTCCCATTGTTGTCATAGGAATAGCTGCCGTTCGAACTCGACGTCAGCTCGTTCGACGAGTTGTAGTTGTAATTCGGCACTCCAACTGACGACAGTCTATTCCCCACCGGATCGTAAGTGTAGCTCTCCGTGGTGCTACCACCTCAACTGCCCTCGCTCAAGCCAAAATCAAGCTTGAGTCGGCCACTCTCTAACCCCTGTCACCAGGAAGTGGCCACGAATCACTCGCGCGATCAGATGGGCGCCCGGTAGCGCCGCATTCGGATCGCGAGCGCGATGAAAACTGCCGTCAATAGCAGCCCGCCCCACAGACTCGGTGCCGTCAGAAAATGGAACGGCGTAGGGTGGACCATGGGATTGGTGGGGAACATGTCTGCCGGGTATTGGACAACGTTTGGACCACTTCCAATCAGCCGGGATGCGACCAGCATTGCAAAATGCGAAGTGCGGAAGGCAATCGCTTCCAACCCGGCAATCGCCACGATGGGTAAGGCCGCCCACAGGAATACCGCTCGCCGCGCCCAACCCGAAACCAGCAAAATCCAGCTGTAGATAGGCATCGGCCACAGAGCATGGGCGGTAGCGATGTGGTAAATCATTAACAATGCCATCTGGAAGAACGGCAATTGTTCCCACAGGCTGGCCACACTTATGCCGCTTGCCGCCAACACGATGCTGCTCAGCACCAGCATGATCAGATGCATTCCTATCGCGGTCGCTGAGACGATCGCCGGCAGAATCAGAAAAGGGACACTGGCTTTCGCCAGAACCGTGGTCGTATCGGAAACCGGCAGCGACTTCCAGAACAAAATGCTGCGGTCGCGGCGCTCGCCGTAGAGGGCGTCGGCGCAATAGAAAACGCTCACCACGATGCCGACGAGCATCATGAGGCCAGCAGCGATGTCATAGGGAAGTTCGATCGCGTCGTGGTACCGCATCGGGTCGAAACCCGACAGCCCGCGAATTCTCGCCGGCAAACGGGACAAACTGATCACAAATCCGATCAGAAAAACGGCGGCCACGCCCAGCGGAGCGAGATAGATGGAGCGGTTCTCCCATAATTCGCGGCGCACGCACCAGAAAAAAGTCTGCATGGGCGAGATAGTGGCGGCGGTTGTCGCCCCAGTCATGGCAGAGTCGCGCAGGGCGTCAGATTGCGTGTTCATTTAGGCGGCTCCTTTCGCCTGATTCGCGCCGCCCACGATCGCCACAAACAGATCGGCAATGCTGGGCGTGCGTACGTCCCCGAGAGCGGCGAGCATTTCGCGCGGGACGTGATCGAAGATCAGAACGCTGCGGCCGAGCATTTGGCGCTCGTGCATCGGCTTCTGCGCGCGCGCCGCGGCCAGATGGTCGGGATTCACCACGACTTCGAAATAGCGGCTCTCGAATTCTTCCATGCTGCAGCTGAAAACGATTCGTCCCCGGTCGATGAACATGAGATCAGTGAGGACGTTCTGCAACTCGTCCACTTGATGTGTGGTCACGAGGATCGTGCGGCTGCGGTCGTAATAGTCGTTCAGCAGCGAATCGTAAAACTGCTTGCGGAACAGGATGTCGAGGCCGAGCGTGGGCTCGTCGAGCACGAGCAATCGCGCGTCGATCGCCATGATCAGAGCCAAATGAAGTTGCGTGACCATTCCTTTCGAGAGTTCCGCGATTTTGCTGCGATGCTGGATGGTCGTCTTCGCCAGAAATCCTTCGGCTTTGGCGCGATTGAATCGCGGATGCACTCCGGCGACATATTCGAGCGCCTGCGAAACCCGCATCCAGCGCGGCAGGACGGCCACATCGGCTATGAACGAGACGTCGCGCATCAGCACGTCACGCTGCTGCCAGGGATCGCGCCCCAGCACATGGAGCTGCCCTTCATAGGGAATGAGCCCTAGAATCGCGTTGAGCGCTGTCGTCTTCCCTGCTCCGTTGGGACCGATCAATCCGAGAATGCGCCCTTCTTCGACGCGCAGGTCCACGCCGTCGAGTGCGATGGTTTGGCCGAATGCCTTTCGCAGGCCGCGGGCTTCAATGCATGACATGGCTTAGCGTTCCTCCTTCGGAGGTTTGGACTTTGGCTTGTGATTCGTCGCCGCGTCGAGCAGTTCCTCGGCTCTGAGTCCGAGCCGCTCAATGGTGGCGTAAATTCGCGGCCACTCTTCCGCCAGAAACTTTTGCCGTTCGCCTTTCATTAATAGATTGCGCGCTCCCGCCTTCACGAACATACCCAGACCTCGCCTGCTTTCGACAAACTGCTCGTCCACCAGTTCCTGATATCCCTTAAGGACCGTGAGCGGATTCACCCGATATTCCGCCGCCACGTTGCGCACCGAAGGCAAGGGATCGCCCTCGTTCAGCACGCCGTCGAGGATCATCGCGACCACGCGATCGCGAAGCTGGCGGTAAATCGGCTGACTGTCGTTCCACTCACGGTCCATGGGATTTTCCGTTGGTTCGTTCGGAATGCAGTCTGCTCAATTGGTTCTTTTCAGGTCCATATGCGCGTGCATCGCCTTGTCTCCAGGCATGAGAAATGTCCAGTCCTCGGTGTGGTGATTGGCGTCAATGAACGTGAAGACCGCGTGCTGCATGTGTCCGTACTGCAAGTTGCCGGTTACGTCGACAAAATCGAATTCTAAGGTCTTGCCGTCGGGCGAAGCCTTGGCCACCATGCGGGGCCGATTGCCGGCATCACAATAGTGGGTCAGATATAAACGATCCTGGTCCAGATAAAACATGGTCACGGGATGGTCGTACTTGGTCGGATCTTCGGGGGTGTTCGGGTCCTGCATTTCGTGAACGAGGGCGTTGCCGCGGGAGGTCACTCGCATCGTGACGTGGATCTTGTCAGGCGCGCCAGACTTGTCAGCGCTCATTGCCGGCATGGGCGGGTCGACGATGACTGGGCCATCCCAGCTGCCTGCCTCTGCCTTGAGTTTGTCAAAAGACTTCTGCGCGTCCGACTGGGCAAACGCCGCTGTCGAGAGCGCCACCAGAACAACCACCAGCACGAAACGAACGGATTTCATTGGAATTCTCCTTTAACTATCGATTTGGAACAGTCGATTTGGACTTGCTCCGGACTTAGTGGATGGGCGGCCGCTCATCTGCTGTTATACTTAACTATAACACTAGAGATGATGTCAAGGGATTTTTTGTAAATTCTTTCGATTCCTACATGATTGGCTCTAAGTAGTGGCCATCTCTACGGCACAACTCAAGGTGGTTTAATCTTCGAGGTTGTTCCCTGACGAAGCGGGCAGCGTTTGCGGTTGTGTATCTACGTCGCTTCTTGCCATCCTTTTGGATTATCCATCTACAGCCCCACGCCTGTGGGTCAGATGGCGAAACCAGGCGCCTAACACTCAAAACCGCCGTTTGCCTCTCCCACGAGCCCTGCTGTTACTGCAGCGTGTGGCTCGCTGTTGAGCCCATGCCGATGTTGTAGCGCTTCAGTTTACGGTAGAGCGTGGCCCGGCTGATGCCGAGCATGCGTCCGGCGAGAGCTTTATCGCCCTTGACCTGCTCGAAGACACGCTGGATGGTGGCGCGTTCGATGTCTTCGAGGTCGGTCGTCGAGAGCGGGCCGCGCGGAGCGTCAGCCGTGGCAACTCGCGCCAGATCGGGATCGAGAACTGTGTTCTTGGCGGCGACGGCAAGCACGGGTGCAGCCGCTATTGGAGCGCCCGAGGCGATCGCGGGAGGCAAATCGCCGAGATCGATAATCTGTCCGTTGCCCAGCGCGACGGCGCGCTCGACGCAGTTTTCGAGCTCGCGGACGTTGCCCGGCCAATCGTATTGCATCAGAGCTTTCATCGCCGTGCTGGCCACGTGCATCTCGGCGCCCGGCGCATAGCGTTCCAGAAACCAGTGAACGAGCTGGGGAGTATCGCTGCGCCGCTCGCGCAGCGCGGGAACGAACAAAGTCACGACGTTCAGACGAAAGTAAAGATCCTTGCGGAAGGTGCCGTTCTTATAGGCGGCTTCGAGGTCGCGATTGGTGGCCGCGATCACGCGGACATCCACCTTCACCCGCTGGTTGCTGCCCACCGGACGAACTTCTTTTTCCTGCAAGACGCGCAGCAGCTTGGCCTGCAGTTCGAGCGGCAGTTCGCCGACTTCGTCGAGGAAAATCGTGCCGCCATCGGCCGCTTGAAAGAGTCCCTGCTTCGATTTGAGCGCGCCAGTGAAGGCCCCTTTCTCGTAGCCGAAGAGCTCGCTCTCGATCAGTGTCGGCACGAGCGAACCGCAATCGACCGCGACAAAGGGGCGTCCAGCAAATGCGCCGCGGAAATGCATGGCGCGAGCCACGAGTTCCTTACCAGTGCCGCTCTCGCCATAAATCAAAACCGGTGTGCGCGTGTCTTTCAGGCGCGCGACCATGCGCAGCACTTCCTGAATCCGCGCTGAAGAGCCGACAATGCCGTGCACGGCGGTTTCTGAATCGGTGCGCTGGCGTAAAAATTCGTTCTCTTCGACCAGGCGAACTTTTTCCGCCATGCGCCGCAGAAACAGCCGCAGTTCTTCCAGAGGAGAGAACGGCTTGGTGATGTAGTCATACGCGCCGAGCTTCATCGCCTGGACGGCGGTTTCGATCGAGCCATGGCCGGTCATGAGCGCCACTTCAGTGCGCGGCAGAAGTTTCTTCACGCGCTCCAGGAACTCGAGGCCTGACATGTGCGGCATCACCATGTCGCTCAGGATCATGTGCACCGACTGCTCTTCGAGCAGCGCCAAGGCGGATTCGCCGCTCTCGGCTTCGAGACAAACGAATCCCAGTGCCTCGCCAACCGTGACACACAGTTTGCGGATGCTCTGCTCGTCATCGACGATGAGCAACCGGATACGGAGATCTTCTTTACTTCCACGATTCATTCGGCCTTCCCAAACGTTCTCGAAACGACATCAATAAATTGCTGCACGCGAAACGGCTTCTCGACGCAAGGTGCGCCGGTTTCGCGCAGCGTGGCGACAGTCTCCTCATTCGCAATGTCGCCAGTGATGAATACGACCCGTGAGGCAAGATCGGGGCGATGCCGCGCGATCCAGGCATGGACCTGGCCGCCATCGACACCGCCGGGCGTGCGCATGTCGGAGACGACTCCGAGAAAAGATCCGTTTTCGAGCAGGCGCAACGCGTCGACCCCCGACTCACAACAGACGACGGGATATCCACTGCGCTCGAGAGCGGCTTGCACGTAGGCCATTACGGCCGGTTCATCTTCGATCAGCAAGATCGCCAGAGGTTGAGGTCTGAGGGCTGGGAGGCTCATGGTTGGGTCACTCCTGCGGCCACACCGACCGAAGCCGCATGGGTTGCGATGGGCAGGCGCACAATGAAGGTGGCGCCTTGTCCGCCGATGTTGTTGTGGCAAAGAATCTCGCCGCCGTGTTCCTTGACGATGCCGTAGCAGATGCTGAGACCGAGGCCCGTTCCCTTCCCCACCTCTTTGGTGGTGAAGAAGGGATCGAAAATCTTGTCGACATGGGAAATTCCGTTGCCGTTATCGGAAAATGAGACCTCGACACAATCGCCAGCCTTGGTGGACATGATTTCGATGCGCGCCGGCCGGCCGACCTGGTGAACCGCGTCATAGGCATTGTTCAGGATGTTGAGGAAGACCTGCTGCAGTTGATGCGCGTCGCCGATGACTTCTGGGAGTTGCTCGTCCAGATGCTCGATCACTTCAATTCCATGGCTGTTGAAGTCGTAGGAACGCAACTGAACCGTGCGCCGAAGGATGGAATTCAATTGCACGGCGTTGCGCTGCGGCGGCATCTGGCGCGCAAAGCTGAGCAAGTTCTGCACGATCTGCTTGGTCCGCTGCGCCTCCTGCAGAATCACGCGCAAGTCTTTCTTCGCCGTCTCGGGCAGGTCCGGATTCTCCATCAGCAGATCGGCAAAACCGAGGATCGCCGTAAGCGGATTGTTCACCTCATGGGCTACACCTGAGACGAGCTGCCCGACGGCCGCCATCTTTTCCGCATGCACTAATTTGTCGCGCAGCACGACCGAGTCGGTGATATCGGTCAGCACCAGCACGATGCTGGTCACGGTTCCCTGCTCATCTCGCATGGGGCTGAGATTGGCGGAATATTTTCCGATGCTGCCGTTGTGGTGAGCAATTTCGAGTTCGAGATTGTCGACTTGCTGTCCTTGCAATGTGCTCTGGACAGCCTGCACGAGCGGATTCGAGAAATTTGACGCGACGAGGTCTACCAGCCGCCGGCCCAGCAAGTCGCGCTGCTCGAACCCGGCATCGTACCAGCGGCGATTGGCATAGCTGATCAGCCCGGCTGTGTCGGCGACGAGTATCAGGCTCTGCGTATTGCTGAGAATCTTTCCCGAAAAGTCGCGCTCGCGGTGTAGTTCCGTCTGGTACGTGCGCAAGCCGGTGACATCGAGCATCAGCCCGCGAATTTGCAGTAGGCGCCCCGTGTGATCGTAGAGACCGAAGGCATTGATCAGGACGTGAATGGGCGAGCCGTCTTTGCGGCGCAGGGTGGACTCGAAATTCCGCAGATGTCCCTGCTCTTCCATCAGCTGCGCGTGGCGCTGGCGCTGCTCGGGGGAGAAATACAGCTGGGACGGAATGTCGACTTGCAACAATTCCTCGCGGTTCGAATATCCCAACATCCGAACCATGGCGTCGTTGACTTCGACGAAGCGCCCGGCAGGAGTGCTGAAGAACAGTCCTTCCTGGATGTTGTCGAACAATTCGCGGTAGCGGCGCTCGGCTTCACTGCGATCAGAGATATCTTTCAGAACGTGGATCGTTTGCAGTGCTGAGCCCGATTGACCGTGCACGCGCGAAGTTGAAACCAGGTAGGTGCGGTCGAACACTGGATGGGCAAATTCTTCGGAGTCATCGCCGGCAGAACGGCAGAACGGGCAAGCGTAAGAGGTCGTCTCGGCGGTAAGAGCCATGAGCGCCCGAATGTTGACTCCGACCAATTCCGCTGGAGCGACGCCAACCATCGCGGCCAGCGAACGATTGACGCGAAGCACCTTATCCGCCTGATCGTGGACGACGATCAAGTCAGTGATGGCATCGAAGGTTTCCATCCAATGTCGGTTGGCCTGTTCCATGCGCGTGAACAGGCTGGCATTCTCGAGAGCCACGGCGCCGTGTCCAGCCATGGTTTCGAGGAAGACGCGATCTTCCTGATTCAAGGCAGCGGCACGCCCGGCCAGACAAAGAACGCCAGCAAGTTCTTCCTTACCGGCCGAGAGCCGGACCAGCGTGGCATCGCCCCATCCAAGTGCCGAAGCGGCTTCGCCACCAACGATCTGCTCTGCCTTTGCGGAAACGACTTTCTCCACGTGATGCTTGAGAAACTCCGTCAGGGTCGTCGAGAGCGAGCGTTCAATTTCCGGATTCAGCAGCGGCTCGGAAGGACCAGGCTGCGCTGGCTCGGCAGCCTTCGTTTCTGCCGGATCGCTGCTCTTTTCCGCCGAGGCAGGAACTGGCGCAGGCAAAGCGCGTCGCACCTTCGCAGGATGCAGAGCAGAAACCTGCCAGCGCCCCTCGTGGAGGATGGCGAGAAGTCCGGCGCGGAAACCGATCAGTTCGGCCGCACGCGAAACAAAGCGCCGGCTGAACTCCGTCAGCTGCAGCGTTCCGTCGATCTCACGAGACAGCTCAATCAAGGCTTCGGCGCGGCGGCGATGTTGTTCGGAGGAGTGCAGATTCCGGGCCATCTCCAGCATGACTGCCGCTTGATTCGACAGTGCTCGCGCCCTGCGAATGTCCTCTTGCGAAATTCCTGTGCCATCCAGCCGGTCGAGGACGCCAAACATCCCCAGCACCCGGCCGTTCGTCCCGAGCAAAGGAACCGCGAGAAACTGATGGACCTTGAATTTCGTGACGGCTTCCAGATTGATACCCGGAGTGCGGCTGGCTTCGTCTGTCCAGAAAACTTCTTTCGCGCGGAGCGCCTTGGTGGCGACTCCCTCCGGAATCTGCAGGTCCAGGCGTCGTGGTTCGCCCTGTTCGACGCCATAACGAACGCGGAATTCATCATTTTCCAGCAGCGCAATGAAACACCGGCCGTAGCCGAGGAAGCCGGAGGCACGGATCACGAATGCCTGCAGAAAACGGTCAAGATCGGCGCTGGAGCTGAGGTCGGAAGAGATTTCGAGCAGCTCATGGAGCTCGTGAGCCTGGGCGTGCGAAGTGGCGTGCAGTTCCGCGTGCGCCACCGCGACAGCTCCGAAGCCCGCGATCGCCCCGACGAGAGCCCGCTCTTCGGCAGTAAAAACTCCCTCCGGGCGAGGATAAATCAGGATTGCGCCCTCGGTCCGCGAAGTACGGAACGGAGCCGCGATCAACATGCCGGGAAACACTACATTTCCCAGAGAATGCACCTCGGCGCCGATTGAGAGCGTGATCGGCTCGCCGGCAGTGACGGCGCGTTGCGCCAGGTCGGCGGCGAAGCGCAAGGTTTGACGGTCGTGTCTGGAGCGAGCCGTCGTCGCGAGCTGTGGTGTCTCAGCGGAAACCGTTTTCAGTTCGAAGGGGCCTTCGCGCCGCCACAGCACGCAGACCAGCTTTGTGCGCAGGAGTAGCCGGAGGCGGTCGGCGAGAGCCTCGATTACCGCCGAGACGTCGGGGCTGCCATGAAAGGCGTGGGCTACGTCGGCCAGAATCTCGGCGCGGCGATGCTCCTCGCGTGCGGCCTCCCCGAGCCGCGCCCCTTCCAGAAGGCCGCCGAGTTGCCCGGCAAGGATCGTTGCCTTGGCGGCCAGGTCCTCGTTGAAGAACTCGTCATGCGCATCGTGCAGAAATGTGACCGCGCCGATCACTTCATTCAGCACAATCAAGGGCGCCGCCATCAGCGAACGCGCCTCGAATTCGGAAGCAGTCGGAAACACGGCGGAGCTGACATGATTGGCGAAAACTGTGCGCCGCTGGCGGACTGCTTCAGCAGTCACGGCGCTTTCATCGGGCCGCATCCGCAGTCCGGAAAAATGGTCTGCCATCTTCCCGTCCCCCTGCTCGCCGACCAGTTCACCGGCTGAATCACAACGCCAGAAATAAACCCCCGAAACCGAAAAGAACTGCCGCGTGGCCTGACAGAAGAATTGAATCAGCGAGGCCGGTTCGGGGCGTTGTGTGGCCTTTTCCGAAAGCTGAAGAAGAATTTTCTGAAAAGGTTCGTCGGGGCTCGAGGCGACCTTCGAGCTAGAAGGAAGCAGGGGCCGGTTGCCCGAGAACCCGATTGCGCCGAGCGCTGCAGAGTAGGTTTCGCGATTCACAAGTGCTTGAATCTACTTGGGAAAGTAATTGTCATCTCATTTTGAGTCAAGCGAAATGCCCGCGAGGTGCCTTTCTGTGAAATCCCGCGTCGAACTGAGATTCTTGTCTCAGCCTGAGAATCCGAACGTGATTTTAGCCTGATGAGACGGGTCTTAGCCTAGAAATCCTCAGCGAGTGGTTGGGATACAGCACTTAAGTCTTTCATTTCAAAAAACATACACCTCGTTACTTTGGTTTTTTCAAGTTGGAGACCATGGCCCCGGCCTTGCACCTCCGCGGCTGCGGTCTTTTTGTGACTCAAGGAGGAATTGTGTCTCGACGAGTGGCGGCTGCCGCGTTAACGATCCTGGCGCTGACCGTAAGCGTAGGCCCACGTTTCGCAGGGGCGCAGGCAACGCAGAGCGATGAAATCCTACGACGGGCAAAGACGAAGGTGCAACCGGTTTATCCCGAACTGGCGCACAAGATGAGTATCAGCGGAACGGTGAAGATCGAGGTAGTGGTGTCGCCGAACGGAACGGTGAAGGAAGCGCGCGTGGTGGGCGGGCATCCTGTTCTGGCAACGGCAGCGCTGGATGCGGCCAAGAAGTGGCGTTTCGAACCGGCAGCAGCGGAAAGCTCAGGAATCATCGATTTCAAGTTTGAGCCGCGGTAGTGGCGAATCCGCGGAGGAGACAGGCATGACAATCGGCAAGAAGTTATATGTGAACTTCGGCATCATCCTCGTTATGGTGTTGGTGCTGTTCCTTGTGAACTGGTCGGCGGTGCAGCGGGAACACGCCGCCAAGGATGCCATGAAGCAGTCGCAGGACCTGGCCGAAACGACCAATAACATCCGTTCTCAGATGATGCAGAACAACCTCTATCTCAGCAATTACCTGCTAAGCGGCGATACCCGCGAAGTCGACCACATGAACGAGGGCCTCCGCACGTTTAACGACAAGGCGGAGCAGGGCAAGAATCTCGCCGCCTCGGATCAGGTGAAGAACTCGCTCGCGAAGGTGCAGCAACTGGAACAGTCGTGGGCCAAGGAGTTCGCCCAGCCCCTGATCGAAAAGCGGAAGGATGTCGATTCGGGCAACGCCACGGTTGCCGAACTGCAGATTTATTACCTGCAAAAAGACTCCTCCCAGTGGGTGAAAAATCTGAGCGATGCCCTCGATGTGGCCGACACTGAGAATCGGAAACTTGTGGACGAACGGCGAAGTTCCGATGAGGCAGCCGCAAAGTGGACCATCGCCCTTTCCCTAGTCAGCACGCTGATCGCGCTGGTCGTCGGAGCTGTGGTCGCCTACCGCACCGCCAAGTCGATTACGCAGCCGCTGACCAACCTGATGAACGTGGCTCGGGCCATTGGTAATACCGGCGATCTCGAGCACAACATCGATCTGGGCCGTGACGACGAAATCGGCGAACTGGCCCGCACCTTCCACAAGATGGTCGCCTACCTGAAAGAGATGGCGGGGGTATCCGAAGCCATCGCCGGGGGAGACTTGACTCTGGAAGTCAAGCCACGCTCCTCGCATGACACTCTCGGAAACGCCTTCGCCAAGATGGTGGAAGGACTCGCCGGACTGGTGCGCAGCGTGCGCGACTCGTCGTCTCAGGTGGCCAGCGCCTCGAATCAGGTGGCCGGGGCTTCCGACGATTCCGCAAAGATTGGCCTGCAGGCTTCTTCGGCGATTGACGAAGTCACCAGCACCATGCACGAGATGAGCGTCAACGTGCAGAACATGGTGAAGAGCACGCAAGTGCAGGCTTCGAGCGTGAGCGAGACCTCGGCATCCATCGATCAGATGGTGGCTTCGATTCAGCGCGTGGCCGACACCGCCAAGGTGCTGCTCGACATCTCGAACCGTTCGCGCGAGGAAGTACACAACGGCATCGGCACCATGGAGAAGGCGACCGACGGCCTGAACCGCATCAACACCACGATCAACTCCTCCGGTGAAATTATTGGTGCGCTGGGAGCGCGGGCCGATGACATCGGCAAGATCATTGAAGTCATCGACGACCTGGCCGAACAGACCAACCTCCTCGCCTTGAACGCAGCCATCGAAGCGGCTCGCGCCGGCGAACACGGCCTGGGATTTGCCGTCGTTGCCGACGAAGTCCGTAAGCTGGCCGAAAAATCGGCGCAGTCGACCAAGGAAATTTCCGAACTGATCCAGAGCATCCAGAAAGAAGCGCGTAAAGCCGTCGAGAACATGGATCGCTCAACCTCGATTGTGAACGAAGGCCTGGAACTGGGCGGCGAGTTGAACGCAGCGTTGCGCAAGATTTCGAACGTGGTGACCGAAGTTTACAAGTTCGCCCAGGAGATCGGCGCGGCCACCAACGAGCAATCGCATGGTTCCTCGCAGATCGCGCGGGCGACCACGCGGCTGAACGAAATCACGCACGAGATCAACTCGGCCGTCGAAGAACAGGCATCGGGTGCGCAGGCCGTGGTCAAGGCCATGGAGCGGATGCGCGAACTGGTGCAGCAGTCGACCTCCAGTTCGACCGAGCTGGCGGCGTCGTCGGAGCAGATGTCGAAGATGTCGCGCAGCCTGCTGGACTTCATCGACCGCTTCTCGCTCGGTGAAGGCAACCGCTCGCAGACGCAGGAGACTCCCGGCCGGAACGCCCGCCGGGCAACGGCGGGAGCGCAGTAAGCCGGGTCTGAGGAGCCCCATGCCATGAGCCGCGAACTTCACATCGTCGGTTTTCAGGTGGGCCGCGAGACCTACGGCGTGCCCATCACTTCACTGCACGAGATCGTGCGGGTGCCCGAGATCACTGCCGTGCCCGACGCGCCCGATTATCTGGAGGGTGTAATCAACCTGCGCGGCAAGATCGTTTCCGTCATGGACCTGCGTAAGCGCTTCGGAGAAAAGCAGGCCGCCATCAAGAAGCACAATCGGATTCTGGTGGTCGAGCACGCGGGACGGCTGGCCGGGCTGATCGTGGATTCGGCGTCGGAGGTTCTGAAGATTTCCGCGGATGCGGTCGAGCCGCCGCCGGCCGTGTTTCAGGACGGCGGGCTGAATTGCGTTACGGGATTGGGCAAGGTCGGAGGCCGACTGGTGGTCCTGCTCGATATGAGCAAGCTGCTGGCTCCCGCGAGCCTTCGGGCTGCCAGCGAGGCGGAAAAGAAACCGGCACCAAAGAGCGAAGCGCGAGGAGCGGGGGCGAGATAGCGCATGGGCACATCCGGGGCGGCACCAGCTCCCATACTGACGGACGCGGAATTGAAGTTGCTGCAGGCGCTCGTATACCAGGAGTGCGGCATGCACTTCGACGAACGCCGCACCCATTTCCTCCAGGACCGGCTGCTGCGCCGGCTGAAGGAGTGCCGCGCCGATTCGTTTTACGCCTACTACCGGCTGCTGATCAGCCGGGAAGGCAAGGATGAGCTCGCCAAGCTGCTCGAAAACCTGACCGTAAACGAAACCAGCTTCTTCCGGCACAAAGCCCAGTTGGATCTTTTCCAGAAAACGGTCCTCGAAGAGTTGCTGAAGCACAAGAGCGCGCGGCGGGAGTACTCGATCCGCGTCTGGAGCGCGGGGTGCTCAACCGGGCAGGAAGCCTACACGCTGGCGATGCTCGTGACGGACGCACTGGCCTACTACTATTTGCGCAATCCGCTGCCGGTGGATCTGCCTTTACCCAAGCCTCTGGTACCGCCACCGTGGCGGGTGGAAATTCTGGCCAGCGACATCAGCTATTCGGTGCTGCGGCATGGCCAGGAAGGAACCTACAGCGAGCACCAGATGTCGATGGTCGATTACGGCTATCGCCTGCGCTATTTCGACAAGGTTGGCGACCGCTATGCGGTCAAGAAGCCGCTGAAGGAAATGGTGCACTTCGACTTTCACAATTTGAAAACCGAATATCTGCCGCAGCGCAATGACGTCATCTTCTGCCGCAACGTGATGATGTATTTCGACGAGGCCGAGCAGAAGCGGCTGATCGAAAAGTTCTACCGCTGCTTGAATGCCAACGGATATCTCTTTGTCGGGCATGCAGAAAGCCTGCTGGGGCTGACCAAAAAATTCCAGATGGTGCACAAAGACAGTGGCACGGCGTATCAGCGGATTGAGGTAAGAGAGTGACCGAACATCACGACGAACCCGGCGCGGAACTGCGCGAACTCTTCTACGAGACGTCGCAGGAACTGCTGCAGGCCCTCAACGATGAGGCCTTGAAGCTGGAGAAGCGTCCTGGCGACGAGGAGATCGTGCGCTCCATCCGGCGCACGGTGCACACGTTGAAGGGCGACTCGGCAGCCTGCGGCTTGCGCGAGTTGAGCGAACTGGCGCATCAGTTTGAGGACGCTCTATCGCTCGAGGGCGCGGCCTCGCACGCGGCGGTGGCAGAGATCGCCTTCGCGGCGGCCGACGTCTTCGCCGAGATGATCGCTGCCTATCACAAAGCCGCCAAGCTTCCTTCTACGAAGAAGCTGAGCAAAAGGATTGAAGAACTGACCTCCGCGCCGGCGGCTCGGAAATCGCACAAGAATGCGGCGCCAAAAAAGAAAACCGCATTGAAGTCTGCCGCCGACTGGACCGAATACGAGAAATCGGCCATGACGCAGGCCCAGGCCGGCGGGCAAGATGTGCTGCATGTGGTGGTGAAGATCGATCCGCACTGCGCCATGCCGATTGCAGGCCGGCAACTGATCCAGAATGCAATCGCCACGATGGGCCCGGTTTTGGCGGTGCGGCCGGACGCTAAATCTGCTGCGGCCGCCCGGCAGGTCGAGTTTGTGCTGGCCAGCGTGCAGACCGCCGAACAGATCATCGCGAAATGCAAGATTCCGACGATCGCGGAAGAAGTCACGGTGGAGGTGCTTTATCAGGGCACTGCCGCCGGAGCGCAGAGTGCTCTGCAGGCCGTGGTTCCCGCAGCTTTGCCAGATCAGCCTGGACAGCAGTCCGCGGAGCAGAGTGCGGCGCAACCGGCTGCAGCGGGAGCCGAGCCCGCATCGCAGACCATGATGGAAAACATTCTGCGCGTCGAAGCCGGCCGCATCGACAGCGTACTCAACCTGGTGGGGGAGCTGATTATCGGCAAATCAATGTTGCAGCAGGCGCTGAATGAGTTCTCGAAACGGTATCCGAAAGAATTGTTGCGCGGAAAGTTTGCTGACGCCATGGCCTTCCAGTCGCGGGTGCTCAACGATTTGCAGCGCTCGGTAATGAAGATTCGCATGGTGCCGGTTGATCAGCTGTTCCGACGCTTCCCGCGCATGGTGCGCGATGTTGCCCGGGCCTGCAATCGCGAAGTCGAACTCGTGGTCAGCGGACAGGATACCGATCTCGACAAGGGCATTCTCGACGCGATTGCCGAGCCTCTCACCCACCTGGTGCGCAACGCGATCAGCCATGGCATAGAGTCTGCGGACGAGCGCAAGAAACTCGGGAAGCCTGCGCAAGGCACGGTCCGGCTGAATGCCTACCATCAGGGCAATCAGGTGGTAGTCGAAGTCAGCGACGATGGCCGGGGCGTCGACGCGCCGAAAATTCGCAGCAAGGCCATCGAACTCGGCCTGACTACTCCGGAAGAAGCGGCGAAGCTGACCGAAGCCGAGACGTTGAACTTCATCTTTCGGCCGGGATTCAGCACGGCCGAGCAGGTCACCGAAGTTTCCGGACGTGGTGTAGGCATGGACGTCGTGCAGAGCGTGCTGCACCGCCTGAAAGCTTCCGTGAGTCTCGAAACCAACCCGGCAAAAGGCACCACGTTCCGCCTGAAGCTGCCGCTGACTTTGGCCATCATCAAGGCACTGCTGTTCTGGGTGGAGCAGCGGCTGTATGCGATCCCGCTGAACGCCGTTCTCGAAATCGCGCGTACGTTCGAAGCCGAAGTTCATCAGGTGGACAACTACGAGGTCCTGCAATTGCGCAATCAGGTGCTGCCGCTGCTGCGTCTGGGGCGCCCCGCGCCGCAGGACGACCGCAAGTCGAAATTGTTTGTGCTGGTCATCACCGTCGCAGAGAGGAAGTACGGATTGATTGTGGATGCGCTCGAAGGCGAAGAGGAACTTGTCATCAAGGCGCTGGACGACCAGACGTTCTCGACCGACCTGGTCTCAGGCGCATCGATTCTCGGAGACGGACGCGTGGTGCTGATTCTGAACCTCCCCGCAGTGGTTCAGCACGTTGCGAACTCCCGGCCCGAGGCGATGGGACAGGCAAGTTCCGGGCTGCTGCTCACGCATACCGATCGTACGCGGCTGGCGCTGACCCCAACCGTTGGAGGCCAGGCATGAACAAGCGCGTGCGAGTGCTGGTCGTCGACGATTCCGCCTTGATGCGGAAGCTGATTCCGCAAATGCTGGCGGCGGACGAGTCGATCGAAGTCGTAGGCACGGCGATGGACGGCTCCTTCTGCCTGAAGAAGATTGAAGAGCTGAAGCCCAACGTGGTCACGCTCGACCTGGAAATGCCGGGCATGAACGGCATTGACACGCTGAAAGAAGTCATGCGGAAGCAGCCGGTGCCGGTGATCGTGGTCAGCTCGCACTCGACCGACGGCGCCAGTGTGACCATGAAGGCGCTGGGATTGGGTGCGTTCGATTTCGTTCCCAAGCCCAAAGATCCGAGCGCGCACATGGCGGAAACAGCGCGGGAACTCATCGCCAAGGTAAAAGCAGCTGCCGATTGCAAGCTGAAGCCGCGCATCCTTCCTGGAACGCGGCCGAAGCCCGAGAAGGTTCCTGCTCCAGCTGGAGCTCCGAACAGAGTCGTTGCCATTGGGGTTTCGACTGGTGGTCCGCAGGCGCTCGAATACCTTCTTTCGCAGTTGCCGGGAGACTTCCCGGCTGCGATCACCGTGGTGCAGCACATGCCGGATGGATTTACCGACATGTTTGCGCGGCGCCTGGATGAAGTCTGTCCGCTGCGGGTGAAGGAAGCTCAATCAGGAGACCTGTTGCAGCCCGGACGTGTGCTCATCTGCCCCGGCAACCGGCACATGAGAGTGAAGCGTTTGCCGCTGGGAGACGTGGTCGTGCTGGGTGATGAGCCGCGGGTCAATGGACATCGGCCCAGCGCCGATGTGCTGTTAAAGAGCGCAGCTGACGAATACAAGGCCAATGCGGTTGGCGTACTGATGACCGGCATGGGCGACGACGGGGCTGAAGGATTAGGAGCCATTAAGAAAGAGGGCGGCATGACCGTGGCGCAGAACGAAGAATCCTGCGTTGTTTTCGGTATGCCGAAGGCAGCGATCGAGCGTGGATACGCGATCCGCGTGGTTGGACTCGACGTTATGGGTTCGACGCTGCAGAGCATTTGTGGCCGCAGTTCCGGCGAAACGGGATCGCATGGCAAGGCCGTGCGCGCCGGAACCTAAGATCGGGTCCGAAAAGGCAAGTGACCAGCGTCATCTGGTTACAGGCCGAACGGCCATGATATTGCAGTAGATAAGGGGAGGTCTGTATGGAGCAGTTTGCACCAGTAAAGCGCAGCAAAGACGGGCAGCCGGTCCGCTATTTGATCGTGGACGACTCCGTTTTCGCCCGTAAGAATCTCGCCCGCATGATAGAAACGTTCGGCGGGCAGGTGGCGGCGGAAGCCGGCGACGGCCTCACTGCCATCAGCGAGTTCGACCGCACGCATCCTGACATCGTGCTCATGGATATCACCATGCCGCAGATGGAAGGCATTGAAGCGGCCGAACGGATCGTCCAACAGCATCCGGAAGCGCGCATCGTGATGGTTTCCTCCGTGGGATACCAGGAAAACATCGTCGCGGCGCTGCAGCGGGGCGCTCGCCATTTCGTACAGAAGCCGGTGAAGCCGGAAGTGCTGTATGAAGTCATCAAGTACGTGCTGGGCGAAGATGGAGCCGTGACCAACGCCGCAGGAGCGGGAGCGTAAGTCCATGAAGATGGAGCTGATCCAGCCGTTCATCAACGCGGCGGACGCCGTTTTGTCGCAAGGTTTGCAGGGCACCACCAAGGTGGGCAATCTCACCATGGAAGAGGATGCCTATCGCCGCAAAGGCCTGGCGGGCATGATTGCGCTAACCGGCGATATCGAAGGCCGGATCATCCTCGACATGGAGCCGCAGACCGCAGTGAAGGTGGCCAGTCACTACGCCGGAGCCGACCTCCCCGAATCCGACGCGCTGGTTAAGGAAACCATCTTCGAACTTGCAAACCAAGTCGTGGGCAACGCCATTTCAGCGCTCAACGACCAAGGCTTCCATTTCCGCGTGCATCCCCCATTGCTTCTCACCGCCGAGCAGGGCGACAAGACCAGTGAAGACACTGAAGCTCTCATGATCTGCTTCGAGACCTCCCTGGGAAATGTCTTCATGAATGTCGCGCTGCGGTATAACCGCAAGAGACTCGCGGACCATGCGGCGGTAGGAGCGTAAAGGCAGGTACGTGATAAGCAGTCGCGACATGCTTCGAAAAACTACCGTAGGGCCTTTAGTGATCGTTGTTCTTCTGGGCCTCTCCTTCCTCGCATGCGAGAGCGCTAAGCGTAATCTGGGAAACATTCCTTCTTCTGAGGAAAAATCTCGAGTAACGTCTCCAGATGGCAGGTTGGACGCCGTCCTCGTGGAGGACCTGTACGGCGGCGCCCTAGGCGGAGGTGTGGATTCAGTTGTCTACATCACCACAAAGGGGTCCGCACTTCCGAAGACTGCGTACAAGGTTCTCAGGGCTGATCCCTTAAGAGGCTGTTCCCTTGTATGGCGGTCGAACCATCTACTTGAGATTCACTATGACCTTGCCGATATTCATGAGTTTAGGAATTTGTGGGGCTTGCATGAGGTCCAAGATGTTGGTTCTTACGGAGAGAGCGATTTTGACGTAGAGATTCGGCTGGCTCCCCTGTCTCCCGACTATTCGCTCCTCACCCCTGACGGCCACTTCAGGTCTAAAAACTAGAGCCCCCCAACATTCTCATTCCATGCTTTCGAACGCGTCCTGCCGCGGACCTTCAAACCAACGGCAAGTAATCGCTCCAAAAATGAACCCTCCTATGTGCGCGAGGTATGCCACTCCACCCGTCTGCACTTGTGCCACTGATCCAGCATGAACAAGCTGAGTAAGAAACCAGAAGCCGATCAGCAACGCCGCCGGGATAAATGTGACTTTAAAGAAAACAAAGAGAAACAATACAGACTTGATCCGGTCGCGCGGATAGGTCACCAGAAATGCTCCCATCACGGCCGCGATCGCTCCGCTGGCGCCAAGGTTCGGAACCGTGGAATGGGGGATGACCACGACCTGTGCCAGCATCGCGATCAATCCTCCGACTAAATAGAAAACCAGATAGCGGACGCGACCCATGGCGTCCTCAATTTCAGGACCGAATGCCCAAAGAAAGACCATGTTGCCGATGATATGCGACCAGCTGCCATGCATGAACATGGCGGTCAGAATCGTGATCCAGTGATGACCGGACATGATTTGTGCGGGCACGGCAGACCACTGGATTACGAAAGCGTCGCCGCGGGTCAGCTCAAGCAGAAAGACAATTACATTGACGAGGATGATCAAGCCAGTAATCACCGGCGTCCGCACGGGCCGTCGGGACGCATCACTTAATGGAATCAATCCTCCCAAGCTGTTTCTCCCTTCGCGCTGGCGCTTTCGAAGACAGGAATTTCCCGAAGATTGCTAGTTTTTGCCCGGCCGTCACGCGAGCGCTAGGCTGCTAACTTCGTTGGCGGTGACGCTTCGCCGGCTGCCTTGCGGACCGCCAACGACAGCATCAGCCGTGTGACGCCGCTGAAGATCAGGCTTACTCCGACCAGCGTGCCGATCGCCCACGAGGAACTCGAGGGCCATTGCATGTAGATCATTGCGCCCAGCAGTAGGGTTACGATGCCATCGAGAAGAAACCAGGTGGATCGCATGACCGGGCGGGCGGCGAAGAACAGCACAATGTCGAAGATCCCCTCGATCAGAAATAGCGACGCCAGCAGCAAAGTCAGCGAAGCCACTCCAACGGCGGGGCGCGCGATCAGATAGCCGCCGAAGCAGATATAGGCAAGCCCTACGAGGAGCCTCCAGATCACGCTGCCCGCTTCCCGCGCGTGAAAGGCAACGATGACGTGGACCACGCCGGCCAGCAGGAGAAGCCAGGCGACGAGCACATTGACAGCGATTGCGGCAATAAGAGGCGATCCGATTGCTAATACGCCAAGGCAGATCAGCAGTACGCCCCAGAGGATGGATATCGTCGAAGCCTGCCGCAGGACCACGGAGGGATTCTGCACCATAGACACCTCCTCAACGGACCGGGGGAGTTTATCCCAAGGAGTGGGGAGATGCAATTTTGAGCACGCTCATTCTGAGCACGCTCAACCCTCTGCCTTCGCCGGCGCGCTTATGGTCGGTAGAAGAAGGTACCGGCAACAGGGCTGAAAATCAGGCCAGCAGTGGCAATTGCGGATTGGACGGCCCAAAGTCGTCGGCCGGGTCGGCAAACTTCCGCAGCTCAGGATACTTCCGAATCAGAGTAGGTGGCGCGGGGACGCGCTTGCCGCTGATCATCGCTTTCAACTCCAGCGCATTCACGCCCGCCTTGCTTTCGAAATGATTGTTGGTGATGACGTAAGTTGTCTGCGCTCTCTCAGCCACGTTCTCGATGCGGTCTTTCCAGCCTTCCAGTTCCCGTTCTTTGTACAGATAGTTGTAACGGTCGTTGCGATTGTCGGAGTCAAACCACTGATCGTAGTTGCGTCCGTGCAGGCGCACGTAGGCGATCGAGGCGGTCACGTGTTCGGTCGGCGCCAGCGATTTCCCTAGTTGGGGCTGGTCGATGTTGCAGAAAGCGACGTTCTTCTGTGCAAATGAAGCCAGCGTCTCCTCGTTGTTCCAACTCGAATCTCGGACCTCCACCACTCGCGGATACTCGATGAACTGCCGGAGCAAGCGATCGAGATATTCGCGGTTGAGCGAAGTGTTCTTAAATGAAACCGGAAACTGGATCAGTAGCGCGCCCAGCTTCCCTTCATTGGCTAGCGCATCCAATCCTTCGCGCGTCTGGATTTCGTCTTCGTCCGTGGGACGAATGCTGGCGGCAGAAGTAGGCTCCATCATCGCGAGCGGAGAGTGGGTAAAGGCGCGGTAGAGCTTGGCCGTAAAGAGAAATTGTGGATTCACTGCCTCGACTTTGCGGCACCACAGCTTGGCAAGCTCCGGCTTCAGCGGGCCGTAAAAAGAAGTATTGATCTCAGCGGTATCAAAGAATCGGCAGAGATATTCGAGCGGATGAGTCTTGTTCCGCTGCATTCCCGAGGGATAGAAATACCCCTCCCAGTCCTTATAAGACCAGCCGGCGGTGCCGATCCGAATCTGGTGTTCGGGTTGCACGGAAAAGCGCAAGACGAAGGGCAGGCCCAGCGTAGCACAGCCGGTCGGCGGGCGCTCACATGACTAAGGCCGATTATCAGTGGAGTTTCCGAGAGATTATGGATGGGGAGTTGCGCCCGATTGCGCCGCGAGAGTCCGATTCAGTTCATTGGCTAATGCCTGAACCTGCTCATTGGAGAGCTGGACGTTTCCCACAATCCTGAGCCGCAAACGGCCACCGCCATTTTCAAAACTTACGCGGTTCAGTTGGGCTGAGCTCTGAATCGCAGCCGGAAGCACGGCCTTGAAGTCACCTGCGCTGCGCACGACCGCCAGCACAATACGCGCAACTTTCTCCCGCAATTCATCACCGAGACTTCCTTCCCGCAAGGCACTTCCCATCATGCCGCTCGCGTCGATCCGCTTGAGGTCTGCCCTGACATCGAGAGAATTTGCTTGATCCACTGCAGGGGTGAGCCTGACTTCCACGCTGCCGTCGCTCTCGGCGAGTTCTTGCGGGAACCCTCCAAGGCATGCCCAGCGTTCGTAATGCAGTTGCAAAATCAGTGAACTGGCCGGAGGCACCGAGGTCAACGTGGCGTGCCGTACGTAGAGCCTCTCCCCGCAATTCTTCTCTTCGCTGATCCCCGCCTTCACGATGGCGTCGACGTTCTGCTCCAGGTCTGACAGATCAGCCATCATGTCGATCTGGAATGTCCGCACGTTGCCTTCTACTCGAGATTGCGAGAGCGAGCCAGACAGGTCGACAGTTATACTTTGGGTCCCGATAGTTACCGGTTTCCTGCTCTCGGGCAGGTTGAAGTCGGTGTCGTTCGCCAGGATGATGCTCATTTCCTTGGCCAGTGCGAGCTGGTCATTGGAGAATTCGGAGATCGATTTATCCACCTCGATGACAGCGGCGGAGATCTCCTGTTCAAATCCATCGTGTAGCGCAATTTGGTCGAGCCGTTTGGAAGTCCGATCGAGCTCGGAGTCAGAATGTTCGAGACGCTTGGTTATCTTCTTAAGACCAGTCTTCTGAGCCTCGGAAAATCCTTCTTCGAACTTCTGCCGAGCGGTGCGAGCGCTCTGGACTGCCTGGTCAAATGACGCCACAGTCTCCGACGCAGGCTTGCCAGCGCTACTCAAACCAGTAAGCCGGGCTTTCGCGTCGTCGACAGTTTTGAGCAGACCCTGGAATTCAGTGACCTGCTGGCTCGTAGCCTGCACCGCAAGCAGGTGATGGTAGTCCTTCAGGTCATCTTTTTCTTCCACAGCGTCGGGGCGGCCGGGCGTATAGCCGATGCTTATTCCGCGGCCGCCTTCGTGATGCTGGGCCAGCGCAGGCGTGTCGGGCGTTAGAACGCCAGCGATCAAGAGTGTGTAAACGAGTACGAGGGGATGGTCCCGAAACAATCTATTTAATCTCCGAGATGAACCGATTAAGAAAGATAACAGCAGTCAATCAGGGGAGTCCTGCGGTATTTTACATGGCGAAAAAAATCAGGTTGGCGCAACAGCGAGAAAAAACCCAGAGTTTTTACAGTTCTTTGCAAAAAACCGTGCCCCTTCGGGGCAATTTACTCGGAAGTTTCAGGCTGCAGCAGCAGTTTCCAGCAGCCTTCCAGCTAGTGGTAGGCTAGAGATTCGGGCGGTCGTCGAAAATCATTGTGTCGACAGAATTAGCATTCAGCGCTGGAATCGGGCTGTTGTTGGGCGGTGTGGTCACGTGGCTGGCCTTGCGGTCGCGCACAGCCGGGCTGCAGGCCCGGCTGGCTTTAACGGATAAAGAACTGGCGGACACGAAGGGTCGACTCTCGACCCTAGTCGAGGAGCAACAGCGGCTCATCGCCGACCGTGCGCGTCTTGAATCAAGCCTGCAGGCGGAAACAAAAACCAGTTCTGACAAGATCGAACTGCTGACCAAAGCCGGCGACGATCTACGGAACGCCTTCAAGGCGCTCGCGGCCGACGCGCTCAAGAACAACAATTCCTCGTTCTTGCAGATCGCGCAGGAAACACTCAAACGCTTTCAGAGCGAGGCCAAGGGCGACCTCGAGGCGCGCCAAAAGGCCGTCGCTGACCTGGTCGCGCCGGTGCGCGAGTCGCTGAGCAAAGTCGACGCGCAAATCCAGCAGATGGAAATTGCCCGCGGCGAAGCTTACGGCGACCTGAGAGCGCAGGTACAGTCGCTGATTTCCACGCAGAAAGAATTGCAGTCGGAAACCGGCAACCTGGTCCGCGCCCTGCGCACACCCAACGTGCGCGGCCGCTGGGGAGAGATTCAACTGCGGCGCGTGGTCGAGATCGCCGGCATGCTGCCCTACTGCGATTTTACGGAACAGGAGACCATCACAGGCGATGGTGGCCGTTTCAGGCCCGATCTGGTGGTGAAATTGCCCGGGGGCAAGAATGTTGTCGTCGACGCGAAAACGCCGCTGCAAGCCTTCCTGGACGCTTTCGAGACGACCGATGAAGAGGCTCGACATGCCTGCCTCGAGGCGCATGCTCGCCAGGTTCGCGATCACATCAACACCCTGGCAGGGAAAAAATACTGGGAGCAGTTTGAGGTCACGCCCGAGTTCGTCGTCATGTTTCTGCCGGGCGAGACGTTTTTCAGTGCAGCTCTGGAACAGGACTCTGGACTGATCGAGCATGGCGTATTGCAGCGGGTTATCCCTGCATCGCCGACGACCTTGATCGCGCTACTGAAGGCGGTCGCTTACGGCTGGAACCAGGAAAGGCTCGCACGAAATGCCCACGAGATCAGCGCCCTAGGCAAGGAGTTGCACGAACGCCTGCGCAAGCTGGCCGGTCACATCACCGCAGTTGGCGCGAATCTCGATCGCGCGGTCGAGGCCTATAACCAGGCGGTCGGATCGCTGGAGAACCGCGTTCTGGTATCAGCCCGCAAATTTACCGAGCTCGGAGCTCCGGTGGCCGAGGAAATCCAAGAACTCGAGCCGATCGAGACGACCGCTCGCGCATTATCCTTTGAATGGGACGACGAGCCGACCGAAATCACCGCCAAGGATCGCAAGGCAGGCTAGTCTAGCCCTCATCCGAGGCCTACGAAATCCCACAGATTCAATCCCAAAAGGCATAGTTTCCTACCAAAAATGCATCTATAATTTCGTAAGTAGTTTTCCTTATGGCATTTATCAGTTCCGAAACAGAACAGGGCGTGGCCCCGAAGTTGCTGAATGTGAGAGACGTTGAAATACCCTCGCCTCCCAATCCCCACAAGGGACCGGGGCTCGTGTCAAAGCCCATGAATCGCGAAAGCCAAGCGCGCTTTGTCGCAGTCCTGCTGTTCCTGCTGACCGTGGCCGCGGTGGTATTCGCCGGATTCAATTTCCAGGCGGAGCGCAAGGTCACGTCCCCGACAGACGGCATTCTCTGGACTGAGAAAAATGGGAGCCTGGTCGCGGACGAAATCAAGCCAAACGGACCCGGCGCACAGTCGCTGATAAAGCCCGGCGACGAACTGGTTGCGGTGAATGGGCAGGAAGTCAAGAACACGGCGGCACTGGAACGCCAACTGTACCGGACTGGAATCTGGTCGAAGGCAACCTACTCGCTGGTGCGTCAGGGCGTAGCGTTCGATTCCAGCGTGATTCTGGCGCCGGCCGACCGTTCGCTCAATAATTCGCTGCGGCTGATCGCGCTGATTTATCTCGGCATTGGAATTTATGTTCTGCTGCGCCGCTGGACCGCTCCTGGTTCGACGCACTTTTATGTTTTTTGCCTGGTCTCGTTCATCGCGTATTCCTTCAAGTACACCGGCAAGTTCAACGATTTCGATTGGACGATCTACTGGAGCAATATCGTTGCGTGGGTGCTGCAGCCAGCGCTGTTTTTGCACTTCGTTCTGACGTTCCCCGAGAAGCGACAGTTCGTCCGCAAGTACCCCTGGATACTGGCGTTGGTGTATGTTCCCGGCGCGCTGCTGTTGGGTGCGCGTCTGGCTGCGATGCGCCTGCTGGAGGCAACGGGACGCCTAAGCCGCGGCGTGGATCGTCTGGACGTTTCGTACGGAGCGCTGTTCTTTCTTGTCGCAGCGAGCGTGTTGTGGTACAGCTACCAGCGCGCCAGCACGACCATCCTGCGGCAGCAACTGAAATGGGTGACGCGCGGAACGATTCTCGCGATCGCGCCGTACACCCTCGTCTACGTTCTGTCGTACGTCTTCCCGCACCCGATGTCGTGGCTGCCGGACACGGCAATTAACCTCTCTGTCCTGTCGTTGGGATTGCTGCCATTGACGTTCGGCTACGCAATTTTCCGCTACCGCCTGATGGATGTGGACCTCATCTCCAAGCGGGGCGTGGTGTATACGCTGGCGTTGGCCATTGTCGTCGGGTTGTATTTTGCCCTGGTTGCGGTCGTGGCCTGGCTGGTGCAGATGCAGAAGCCGACTACGGGTCCAACCGGACTGGTCGTCGCCATGGTGGTCACGGCGTTGTTGTTCGATCCGGTGCGAAAGTGGATTCAGGATCGAGTCGACCATCTCTTCTACCGCACAGTGTATGACTATCGCCGCACGCTGATTGAGTTTGGCCGCGAACTGAGTTCTGAGACGGACCTGAATGCTCTGCTTTCCTCCGTGGTCGACCGACTGTCGCGTACCCTGGCCGTAGATCGAATTGGAATCTTCCTGCGGGAAGAAGCAGAAGGCGAGCCATTCATGTTGACGAAATCGGTCGGGCTGTATCCGGTCGGCAGGCTGGATCTCAGCTTCCTGAGTGCACCGCGCCCTGAGCCCGCCGGACATATGTTCTTTGAGAACACACATCAGGTGCCGCGCGAAACGGCCGAATCTCAGGGCACCATTGCAAAGCTGGATCTGAATTACTACATTCCCTGCTCCGCGCAGCAAAGAACCGTTGCCGTTCTTGGATTGGGAAAGACGAACAAGGGCGACTACCTTTCCAGCGAAGACGTGGAACTGCTCGAAACGCTCAGCGGATATCTCGGCATCGCGATCCAGAATGGACGACTATACGCGTCTTTGCAGCAGAAGGTCGCGGAATACGAGCGTCTGAAGGATTTTAACGAGAACATCGTCGAATCGATCAACGTGGGCGTCATGGCGCTCGACATGGAAGACCGCATCGAGAGCTGGAACGCGCAGATGGAAGTGATGTATGCGCTGCCGCGCTGGCAGGCTCTGACGCAGTCGGTAAAAAATGTTTTTCCCGCTGAGTTCGTCGAAGAGTTTTACCGTGTGCGCCAGAATGCCGGCATCAACAACTTGTACAAATTCCGGCTGCAGACCCCCGCCGGCGAAACCCGCACCGTGAACGTCGCAATTGCTCCGTTAGTGACGCGGAAGTTTGAGGTCATCGGGCGGCTCGTGATCATGGACGACATCACGGAACGCGTCGAACTGGAGAGCCAGCTATCTCAGGCGGACAAGCTCACCTCCATCGGGTTGCTGGCCGCTGGTGTGGCGCACGAAGTCAACACGCCGCTGGCCGTTATCTCGTCTTATACGCAGATGCTGGCCAAGCAACTCCAGGGCGACTCGCAGAAATCCGGGCTGCTCGAAAAAATCACGCGGCAAACCTTCCGGGCATCGGAGATCGTCAACAACCTGCTGAATTTCTCGCGCACCAGCGGCACGGAATTCGCCGATGTCGATATCAACAAGGTCATCCTCGACACGTTGGCGCTCCTCGAGCACCAGTTCAAGACGGCGAAGATTCAAGTGCACTCGGACCTGGCTGCGTCGATTTCGGCGATTCAGGGAAATCCAGGCCGGCTGCAGCAGGTGTTTCTGAACCTGTTCCTCAATGCGAAAGACGCGATGCCGGGCGGTGGACAACTGAAGGTTGCAACCACCAATGGCGAGATCGTCAGCGTACGCGTTTCTGACACGGGCTCTGGCATAGCGCCGGAGCACATCCAGCGGATCTACGATCCGTTTTTTACGACCAAGACTTCGCCCAAAGAAGGCCAGAACCGCGGCACAGGCCTGGGCCTCTCGGTCACCTACGGCATCATTCAAGAGCATTCGGGAAAAATTCGTGTAGAAAGCAATCCTGGGGCGGGCACGACTTTCGCGCTGGACTTTCCCGTGAGCAGGAAGGCAGTCCATGTCTGAAGCAGCAGTCATCTCGCGCGGCGCGGTCAATGGGAATCCGGCGCCCGCAGGCTCAGTCCTCATCGTGGATGATGAGGCCGAGATTCGTGAATCGCTCCAAACCCTGCTCGAGATGGAGGGATTCGAAGTCGAAACCGCGGAAACCGGGGAAGACGGTCTGGTTCAGATGGCCGATCGTCCGTTTGATCTCGTCTTGCTCGATCTGACCTTGCCCGGGCGCAACGGGATGGAAATTCTCTCCGAGATTCGCGCGCACGACTCGAGGCTACCCGTCATCATGATCACCGCGTACGGCACGGTGGAGAACGCGGTGCGCGCCATGCAATCGGGCGCGGCAAATTTCGTTCAGAAGCCATGGGACAACGAAAAACTTCTTGCTGACGTGCGCGCCGCAGTTGGCTGGCGCAAGGCGGAAGAAGAGAACGTTCAGCTCAAGCGCGCTCTCAAGCAGCGCTACAACTTCGAAAATATCGTGGGCAAGAGCGAGCCCATGCTGAAGATTTTCGATCTCGTCGCTCAGGTCGCGAACAGCCGGTCTACAGTCCTGCTGCAGGGCGAGAGCGGAACGGGCAAGGAGGTGATCGCCAAGGCGATTCACCTCAACTCTCCCCGTCGCGATAAGCCATTCGTACCGGTCAATACCGGGTCCATGCCGACGGACTTGCTCGAGTCCACCCTTTTCGGTCACGTGAAGGGCGCATTCACCAGCGCGATCGCGTCGAAGAAAGGCCTCTTCGAAGTTGCGGACAAAGGCACTCTTTTCCTGGACGAAATCGCGACGATGGGACTGGAGACGCAGGCCAAGATTCTCCGTGTTCTGCAGGACCGCCGTTTTATGCATCTCGGCGGGATCCAGGAAATTCAGGTCGATGTCCGCATCATCGCCGCGACCAACATCGATCTGCGGCAGATGGTGCGCGAGGGCCGCTTCCGCGAAGATCTTTTCTATCGCTTGAACGTCATCACGGTCGAATTGCCGCCGCTGCGCCAGCGTAAGGAAGATATCCCGCTCCTGGTCGATTTTTTCCTGAAGAAGTACGCGGAAGAAAACGGACGCCCCGCTCCGCGGGTAACTCCGGAAGCGCTACGGCCTCTGATGGCGTACTCCTGGCCCGGCAACGTGCGCGAACTGGAAAACGTCATCGAGCGCGCCGTCGTTCTATCTTCCGGCCCAGAAATCAGCGTCGATCTTCTTCCGGAGTCGCTCATGGGGCGCGGTTCCTCACTCACCCTCCATGATCCGCCGTCCGACGCGTCGCTGTTTGAGATCGTCGAGGACGTCGAGCGGCGCGTCATTACCGACATGCTCGAACGCTGCAACTGGAATCAGACCGAAGCTGCCGAGCGCTTCCACGTGCCACTCTCCACACTGAATCAGAAAATCCGACGGCTGAATATTGAAGTCAAGAAAAAGGGACGGGGATAGACTCGCCGAAGACGGAGGTCCAGCGTCATGCTGTTCACCAAAGTTGCGCTGGTCACTTGTGCCTTCTACCTCGGGATCAATCTTTTACTGGACGGAGCGATTTTTGGTCTCGCCTCTTGGACGGGCATCGCGGGGGTCCACCTGACTCGCGGTGGCCGGTACTTATTCTTTGGCCTGATGTGGCTAATGTCGTTCTCCCTCGCGTGGAGAATCGTGATGGCTCCCGTGTTCGCGCGACTCTCCAAGTAAACTCTTCGCAGACGCTCTGCGAATCCCGTCACTGATAGCAGACCGCTTTCTGTTATATTGCGGTCAAGCCCGGCGCTCGCGAGTTTGAAGTGCCGGGCTTTCCGACCTGCATGCCGCTTACCTCGCCCACGGAGTTCGCGAAAGAAAAAGTTCAGGCGGTTCAGGAATACACCGTGATGGCCGCGGCGTCGGTGGCGAATCTGTTCCGCAAACCGCTGTACTTTGCTGACATGGTGCAGCAGGCCGATCTGATCGGCTTCGGCTCGCTGCCGATCGTCGTGCTCACCGGCTTTTTTACCGGCGGCGTCCTGGCGCTGCAGACGGCGAACACTCTACAGCGTTTCGGCTCGATCACGCTGATCGGACAACTCGTTTCCACGTCCATGGTGCGCGAGCTCGGCCCCGTGCTGACGGGCCTGATGGTTGCCGGCCGAAATTCTTCCGGCATGGCCAGCGAACTCGGATCGATGGTCGTGACGGAGCAGATCGACGCCATGCGTGCTCTCGGCACCGATCCGATGAAGAAGCTGGTCACGCCCCGGGTGACGGCGAGCGTTTTCATGTTGTTCTTTCTGAGCATCATCTCCGACCTAGTTGGGCTCGCCGGCGGTCTCATGGTGGCAAAACTTTTTCTGGCTCTGGACGCTCGCCAATACTGGAGCAATGCCTGGCAAGTCCTCGAGTTCCAGGATGTATTCATGGGATTGCTGAAGCCAGTTATGTTCGGCTTCATAATCGCGACGATAGGCTGCTTCTACGGAATGTCGGCAAAGGGTGGCACCCAAGGCGTAGGCCGCGCTACGACCCAGGCGGTAGTTGCGGCGTCAGTTCTTATTCTCGTGACAGACTTTTTCGTGACCAAGCTTTTGATCTCGGTACTGTCCTTCAACTAATTGCGATGTCTACGCCTACTCTGCCGAATGAATGCGTGCCGGAACCAGCGGACCAACCCTCCGGCGCGGCTGTTGTGTTCGAAGATGTGCATCTCGCCTTTGACGATAACGACGTGCTGCGAGGGGTTTCGTTTCAATTGCCGTTGGGAGAAACCAAAGCACTCTTCGGCGTGGCGGGGTCAGGCAAGAGCACGATTTTGAAACTGGTGCTGGGCCTGCTCACGCCCGATTCCGGGCGCATCACGGTGCTGGGCAACGAAGTCACCCAGATGCATGAGCAGGACATGTTCCCGTTGCGCGGTCGTCTCGGGATAGTTTTCCAGGAGAGCGCTCTTTTCGATTCCCTCACCGTGCGGGAAAACGTTGCCTACCGGCTTACCGAAGAACACGGAATCTACGACGACGAAGTCGACCGGCGCGTGCGCGAATCGCTTCGCTTCGTGGAGTTGGAACACACTCTCGATTTGTTTCCCTCGGAACTCTCCGGCGGGATGCGACGCCGCGTTGCGATTGCCCGAGCGATCATCACCCACCCCGAGTTGCTTCTTTATGATTCGCCCACCGGAGGACTCGACCCGGTCACATCGAACACGATCGTGGAATTAATCATGAAGCAGCGCGATGTCTACCGCACCAGTTCCCTGCTAGTCTCGCATCGCCTGCAGGATGCATTCACCCTGGCTACCCACGAATTCGATCCGGGGACGAATCAGTTGCGGGCGCTGCCCCGCGGACAGTACTGCAATGTTCCGATGAGCTTTCTGATTTTGCGCGACGGCAAGGTCGTGTTCGATGGCGACATCCGGCAACTGGCGCATACTAAGGACGAGTACATAAGGGAATATATTTCGTGATTTGAAAGGGCACGGCTTTAGCCGTGCCGATTTGCCACGACCAAGATCGCGGGCTTTAGCCCCTGTTTCCAAAATAGCAGGGGATGCGGATACCGAGACGGCAGGTCGCGGAGTCAAGAAAAAGGCAAGAGATCTGGAACAAACCTCAGCGGCTAAAGCCGCCTTCATTTTGCAGTAGTGTGCGGCACGACTGAAGTCGTGCCCTTCCCAAATCCATTTCCCACATCTTCCTTATTGTTCGCTATTTCGGCACCACCAGGTTTTTCCCCGCCTGAATAAACGATTGCACGTTACTCTTGTCGATCAGGTCTGTGCCAGTATCGACGAACACAGGAACTGGAGCATAGCTGTCCTTCGACCAGTCTGAAGCGAGCGACGCCGGCTTGTGGTGATAGAGGTTGTCAAGCATCTGCACACCGACAAAGGCCATGGTGTATGGCTTCTGCGCAATCGTGGCGGCGATTCCGCCCTTCTGAATCCAATCGAGCGTCTCCTGGTCCGTATCCATCGCCATCACAGTCTTGCCGGTGATGTGGTAGCTATCGAGCACATTGGCGACTTCCTTGCCCGATTGCGCCTCCAGGCAAACGAAGGCGTCGACCTTGTCCTTTTCCTTTCCGATGATCTGCGTGGTCGTGTCGAATGCGATCCGCGGGTCTCCTTGGATATCGACCACGCGCGTGATCTTGATATCAGGCGTTTTCGAAAGAGCATCTTTATATCCGCGCAGCCGATCCTGCAGATTTGATTGATCGGGCATGGTAAACACAACCACATTGCCCTTGCCCTTCAGCAATTGCGCCAGCCGCTGGCCTCCGGTGAGTCCCGCCTGGTAATTGTTCGTGCCGATGAAGAACAGGCGCTTGCTGGAAGGCGCGTCAGAGTCGATTGTAATTACCGGGATGCCCGCCGCGATCGCTTTATCGATGCTGTCCTTTAGAACTGCGGGATCAGTGACGCCCAGCAAAATGCCGGTAGCTTTCTTTTGCACCGCCTGGTCGAGAGCATCTCGCTCGGCCTTGGGATCGTAGGTCTGCGGTCCGACAAAGTCGTAACGCACTCCTTTCATCTGCGCGCCAGCATTGGAAAAGCCGGTTCCTGCGGTCTTCCAGTAGGGAACCTGCAGGTTCGCGGAAACGAAGACGAAATACTCGTCGGAGTCGTGGGCGCCGCCGCAACTCAGAACTGAGCCAGCGACCAGGACGAGGGAGCCAAGGCGGAGAAAAGAATGCAAGCGAGGCATCGTAACCTCCCGTGCGAAATTCTGGACGCAAACCGGTTGGTCTGCGCTGGGATAAGAATTGTCGGCGAGTGGATTGTAGAACGAGAGGTCAGGCAAAGGCTAGGGTGGTGTTCGGGTCGGTTCGGAAGCGATCCTGGCGCGCGATCTTTGCGTCGCAAACTACGCGACGCATTCGCGCGGATCGCTCAGATCCCGTTCGACTCTCCATCGCTGGCGCTCGGGATCGCCCAGGGCAGGCTCTTCGCAGCGCAAAAGCGGCTGGTCCAGGACGACAACGAACTAAACTCCCACAGGGAATGGCTTGGTATGCGCAGTACGAAGCGACGCACCGCTGAAACAGCCCTGCAGCAGGGACATCAGCCCTGTATACCAGTATCCGATCACGAAGAGCAGAAGGAAGGGCACCGTGATGTAATTCTCGTTCTCGACCGCATAGTAAACCGTGAGCGCGAAATAGGTCCCGATCAGCAGCTCGACCCAGGGCACCCATCCCAGACGTTTGCGATATTTCGTAGCGCCGACTTTATCCTGCTTCGAAACGACGCTGTACTTCGGCGTGCGCGCGAAGGCGGTCTGTTTGCCGATTAGTGCTTCGACAACCGCTTTCGTATTGGTGATCGTGAGTCCAATGCCCAGCGCCATCAGAAATGGAAGATAAAGTAGCGCACGCGGCCAGCTACGCGGAAACAGTTCGCGTTGCGACACCAGATAAAAGCTTGAGATCGAAAATGTCGATGCCATGAAGAGCGGCAGGTCGATGTAGAGCATCTGAAACCAGCCCTGATAGAAACGAATAATCATCGCCGGAAGCAGCAGCACCGAAAGCATGATCATCAACGGATAGCTGATATTCGCCGTCAGGTGATACCAGGCTTCGATCTTGGTGTGGAACGACGCGTCGCTGGTCAACACCCGCGGCAGAATCTTCTTGCCGGTCTGGATCAGCCCCTTCGCCCAGCGCGCCTGCTGGGTCTTAAAGGCAGTCATCTCGACGGGAAGCTCGGCCGGACACTCGACATCCTGCAAATAAATAAACTTCCATCCCTTGAGCTGCGCGCGATACGAGAGATCGGTATCTTCGGTGAGCGTATCGTGCTGCCAGCCTCCGGCTTCGTCGATTGCGGCACGGCGCCACATGCCAGCCGTGCCGTTGAAGTTAAAAAAAAGCCCGGTCCGCGCGCGGCCTGAATGCTCGAGAACAAAATGCCCGTCGAGCAAAATGGCTTCCACTTCGGTCAGGAATGAATAGTGGCGATTGAGGTGCGTCCATCGTGTCTGCACCATGCCGACCTTCGGATCGGTGAAATGGTGAATCGTACGCAGCAGGAAATCTTCGGGCGGCGTGAAATCCGCATCGAAGATAGCGACGAATTCGCCCTTCGCCGATTGCAGTCCTTCGGCCAACGCGCCCGCTTTGAATCCGTGACGATTCGTACGGTGATGATAGGTGATCGGGTTTTCCAGCGCCGCGTAGCGCTCGACCAATCCGCGGGCAACCTCAACCGTTTCGTCGGTGGAGTCGTCGAGCACCTGGATGTCTAGCTTCTCACGCGGATACTCCAGCTTGCACACAGCTTCGAGCAGGCGCTCGACCACGTATTGCTCGTTGAAGATCGGCAGCTGCACCGTGATCCGCGGAAGGTCCTCGAAGAGGGCGGCAGGCTCGGTCGTCCGATTCCTTCGATGCTTGTAATAGAGATAGACCAGGATGTAGCGATGAATTCCGTACCCGGCCAGCAGGGTCAGAACAATAAAGTACGGGATCAGCAACGCCAAATCGAAAGCATCGACGTGATAAATGCCGAGAAATGTCTTGTCGAAAAAATGTTGCCGAACATATGCGCCAATGCCTCTGGGTCCGGCGATACAGCCAATGATGAGAGCGGAGGTCACGGTGGAGGATGAACACCAATCCGGTCAAAATTGCTATTTTACCGGATTTCATGCCGGTTACGCGGAAAGCGTAGTCTGCATCACGGAGGCACGGAGCCATGGAAAAAGCCAAGGGCTTTTCTCGGAGACTCCGTGACTCCATGGTTACGGTTCTTGGGTGAGTTACCGGTTCGCCGCGAGTTCTCCCGCATCAGGCACGATAAAGGCGTCGACTCGCAAGCCATCCGGGAGACGAGATCCGGGATCGAGTTCCACCAGCGTTTCAAGAATCTTCGTATCGACCTTCTCGGTGGGCTCGTCCGTACGCACATTTTTCGGGCCCAGTTGCTGCCCCACACGCACGACGTGTCCCCAAAACTTCTGCACACCATAGGCGTCTGCGGTCACGTACGCTCGTTGTCCGACGTTTACCTTGCTCACATCGGTTTCGTCGACGTCGACGCGGACGCGCAACGTTTTGCGATCGCCCACGGTCAGAATCGGATCTGGCGTAGTGGAAGAGTTGGAGACGCTCTCGCCCGCGCGATGATGCTTGCGCAACACAGTTCCATCGATCGGTGAACGAATGAAAGTTTTTTCGTATCGCGCTTCCGCTTCCTCAAGCTGAGCCTGGGCTAACTTCACGTCGGCTTGCGCGAGCGACTGGTCCTCCTCGCGGGCGCGATCGTCCACCAGAGCATGCTGTTGCACGGCAGCGTCGTATTTGGCCTTGGCCACGTCCGCCTCGCGCGCATAGCGGTCGAGTTCCTCCCGCGAAACGACTCCGGCTTTGAACAATTCCTGCCGCCGGTGCAACTCCGACTTGGCATCTTCGAGCACGGCCTGCGCCTCGTTCACGGAGGACCAAGCCTCGTCGCGCTCCTGCCGCCGCGCGCCGTTGATCACCTTGCGCAGAGCCGCTTCTTTGGCGATCACGTTCGCGCGAGCCGACTCCACTGCCGCGCGATAGTCGGCGTTCTCCAGTTCGGCAAGCACCTCTCGGCGCTGGATCGCGTCACCTTCTTCAACGTTCACCGATTTCAGCCGTCCGCTTAGTTCCGAACCGATCTTGATGTCTTCTGAAGCAGGCTCGACGCGCCCGGGACCCGCGATCAGTAAAGGTGCGCGCGTCGCCGGTGCAGTCTTCGCCGACGCTGCTGATTCATGTGCGCGGCGCGACGCTACCATCAGCGAAGCGGTGAGCAGGAATACGCCCAGTCCGACAACTAAAACTGCGCGTTTATTGATATTTGCGATTGAGAGCTTACTCATAACGTCTCCACTTCCCCACGAGTGTGGAACTTCTTGAATCAAACCAATCCCAGTTCAGGTCGAACCAGGCTTGGCGCCGGCAGAGCCGGCGGAACCGCTGTCGTTTCTTCGTTCGGCGCGATGGCGCCATCTTCGATCCGCATGATGCGGTCGGCAAAACCTGTCACGCGGGAATCATGCGTGACGATGACCACCGCACGACCACGCTCGCGCGCCAACCGGCTCATGATTTCCATAACGTTCTTGCCCGTATGAGAATCGAGAGCCGCCGTTGGCTCGTCCGCCAAAATGATCTGCGGATCACCGGCCAGCGCTCGAGCGATCGCGATACGCTGCTTCTGCCCTCCGCTCATGTCCGCGGGAAAGCTTGCGTACTTCTCGCTCAAACCCACCTGATCGAGCAATTCCTGCGCGCGCCGCTTCGCCTCGCTGCCGGAGATTCCCTTCAGGTCAAGCATCAGCTCGACGTTTTCCGCGGCGGTCAAGGTCGGAAACAGATTGAATCCCTGAAACACAAAACCGATGTTCTCCAGGCGCAATGCAGGCAACTGCTTCTCGTTCAGGCCCACCACTTCCGTTCCGGCGATTCGGACGCTGCCCGACGTTGCGGTCAGGATGCAGCCCATAATCGACAACAGCGTCGTTTTGCCGCTGCCCGATGGCCCCATCAACAGGAGCAATTCGCCGGAATGCACGTCCAGATCAATACCGCGGAGCGCGAGGTTTCCGCTGGCACCTTCGTCGTATTTCTTCGTAAGATCTCGAACTTTGATTGCTGGCTGCATATCTCGTCCCCAGCGCCTGACGGCGCAAAATTTTAGAACTCGTGTGGGCACGCCTTAAGGCGTGCCCTGATACGAACGTCTATCCCTTGAACACCATCGCCGGATCGATGCGCGTGACTTTGTTGATCGATACCAGCGCCGCCCCCACGCACATGGCAAGCGTGAGAAAGAACATCCCGCCAGCCATCGACGGTGGCATCAGAATCGCCGCCCCACCCTTCTCGCTTCCGTGAACCACGAGGATGCTCACGACCATGCCCAGCGTGTAGCCAATGACGGCGCTGATTGCGGCTTGCTTCATGATGACCCTGTAGACGTAGCTGTTGGGCGCTCCCATCGCCTTCAGGGTTCCGTATTCGCGAATGTGGTCCATGGTGGTCGCGTAGATGGTCTGCGCCACCACAACGAATCCCACCACCAGCCCCAGCACCGCTGCGATTAGAACGGCCACTCCCGCTCCCGTGGTGAACATCCAGTAAAACGTTGTCATGCGGCTGAACTGGGCCGTGGTGAGCACGTCGACGTCTTTGACATGCGCGAGTATGTCTCCGCGAACCTGCTGCAAATCCGCACCGGGAACGAGTTTCACCAGGATGAACATCGTCTGGTCTTCCCGCAGGTTCGTGAAATCTTGCGCATTCTTGAAGCTCGTGAATACATAGGGCGAAGTCGTAAACGACCGGATGCCGCGCGTGAACCCCACAACCCGGGCGCGGTAGTGGCCGATCTCAAAGACTTCTCCCACGTGGCTGACGCCCAACTTCTGCTTGTAGAGCTCGTCGAGGATGACGGCATCCGGCGACTTCAAGTCTTCGACTCGTCCCTCGACCAGATTCCACGGACGCTCCAACTCATCGTCGACGTTAATGCCCACAACCTGGATCGATTCCTGGCTGCCGTCATGGCGCTTCCACTGGGCGAAGCGCGTGATGATCTTCTGCGCGTCCGCAACACCGGGCACGGCTCGAACCTGGTATAACTTGCGCTCGCTGAAAGCTACTCCCTGCTCGACGTACGGCACGTTCTGTGAAGTAAGCCACAGGTCCGCGTTCGAATGATCGATCAAGTTGGACGTTGCGGTCGTGAATCCGAGGAACAATCCCAACTGGACAATGATCAACACTACGGAGAAAACGATGCCGGTGAGCGTCACGCTGAGCCGGACCTTGTCGTGAAACAGATTTCTTTGCGCCAGCGGCGGCATAGTTACTTCTCCTCCTCGGGTGCCCCATTCAAGCCGGGTTTTGGCTTGAGTGGGGATTTGCCGCGTTGCAAGCCGCGCAGCGTAATGTCCAACATCATTTCGGCGCGATCCTTCATGGGACGCCAGTCCACCCAGCAATCGGCACCTTTGGCGATCTGCAACGAAATCACTCCGTGCACCGACGCCCAAAGCGTCTGCGAGATCAGGTCGACGTCGGTCAAGTTCTCGCGGAAGCAGCCGGCATCCATTGCCTGCTGCACAGCCCACTTCAGAAAGGCATAGGCATCCTTTTCCGGATTTCCCATGATTTCCCGGTCGTCGTCGTCCGGCTCATGGTCCGGGAAGGGCGTCATGAACATGAACTTGTAATGATGGGGATAGCGCGTCCCGAAGTCGATGTAGATCGCTCCGATCTGCTTGAGGCGTTCAATCGGATCTGCCGAGATCACCGAGCTCTGGAAGACCTGGGCCAGCCGGGCATAGTCCTGATGGCAAAGCTCGCGGAATAGCTCTTCCTTATCGGCGAAGTGGACATAAATAGCCGTCGGCGAATACTCGATCCTGTCCGCCACCTTTCGCATCGAGACGCCCTCGAAACCTTCGCTGACAAACAGCTCGCGCGCCGCATCAAGGATCTTTTCCCGGGTTTCCGACTTTTCCCGCTCGCGCCGCTCTTTGACTCCCATAACGTTGGCCTCTTAGTTAACGGTGTTTAGTTAACATCGTTAAGTTAGCGCCCACAGTTACTATATGTCAATGGAAATCTGATTGTTCCTGCGAATATGCTGGTAAGTTGTTGTTTCCAAAACAAAAATAGCCCCGAGCTTGGCTCCCGGGGCCACGCTGGAAAGAATCGATTGGGTTCGCTAGGCGGCTCGTCTGTCTTCCGACGGTGTAAGAGTCTTAGCCGAAGATTCAGGATGAAATCGCCTCACGGCCAGAACGGTCAATACGAGGAAAAGCGCCAGAACCGTCAACTGAACAACCGCAAACGGCGGTTCCTTCTGTGTTGGAGCCAGTGCCCGCAAGGCGGGGACTTTCTCAAACGACTGCACCACCAGCACGAAGACGTTGAAGTATAGGGCCAGACTCGCAGCGCCTATATAGATTCGGCGCCAACTCCCTTTCAAGCGCAACGCGTAGCGAGCTACAACAGCCAGCGTCAGGATGATCATTGAGAGGATGCCGATGACGATCCCGGGCGTGGTGTGTGCGTTGGGAAAGGCAAAGCCGCTGAGGCTCGTCAGCGCGGTGGTCGCGAGGAAGAGTGCGGTCCAGTTGTCGAGACGTTTGGAGGTGACGAGCCCGTACATCACTACGACGCCAGAACCAATCCCCACCAGGCTGATCAGCACGTGAAGCAGAGTGAGTGTCGCTGTGGTCATCCCCAGAATCATGACCCCTCCTTTTACAGATTTGCGGCATTGTACGCCTTCCGGACCATTGCCGCATGAGCCGTATTCGTACAACCGGTTGCCGCCAGCCACTCGCTCGGCTACAAATAGATCATTCATGGAAACTCAGGGCGCGCCTCAGTCGCAAACTTCCGGACGGCTGCTCAGCGCCTGGACGCGAATCCGTACATCACTGTTCTGGATCGTTGCCATTGCATTGGCGCTGCGGCTGGGCTGGATCGTTGTCGGCCACACCTACAAGTTCAAGACTTCCGACAACAACTTCAGCTTCGGATGGGAGATGGGCCGGATTGCGGCGTCGGTTGCCTCCGGACATGGGTTTAGCAATCCTTTCGGCACACCGACCGGACCCACAGCATGGGAGCCTCCGCTGTACCCATATCTTGCGGCGGGCGTGTTCAAGATATTCGGGATTTATTCACGGGCGTCGGCGTTCGTGCTGCTCGCGATCAACAGCATCTTTTCAGCCCTGACCTGCATTCCGATATTCTTGATCGCGCTCAGAATTTTCTCTGAGAAAATCGCCGTCGGATCCGCCTGGGCCTGGGCTCTTCTTCCGAACGTGATGTTCTGGTGCACCCGAGCCGTGTGGGAAACAAGCCTCGCTGCACTGCTGCTTGCTGCCACCTATTGGCTTGCGTTGACAATGGAAGATCGCGAAGGCTGGCTTCCGTGGCTCGAATTCGGGCTGCTGTGGGGAATCGTCGCGCTCAGCAGCACCTCCCTGCTGTCGTTCTTGCCCCCGGCGGGATTGTGGACGTGGTACCGGCGCAGCCGGGCCACCAAGCGGTCTCTGGCTGGCGTTGTGTTGGCGTCCGTTGTCTTCGTCGCCTGCATCACGCCGTGGCTGATTCGCAATTACGAAACCTTCGGGAAGTTCATTTTCATTCGCGACAACTTTGGCGCGGAGCTTCGTCTGGGGAATGGCAACGGCGCGGACGGAACGCTCATGCTCTATCTCGATCCGCCTCACGATTTCTACGCGATGCACCAGTTCCAAACGATGGGCGAGCTGCACTATATCGCGATGCGGAAACAGGAAGCTGTCGCCTATATCCGCGCCGACTACACGCGATTCGTTGGACTCTGCTTTAAGCGTTTCGTGTGCTTCTGGGCCGGCCCTCCCAAAGACATCGAGCCGGAGTGGCTGGGAACGCTGAAAAATTCTCTGTTCCTGGCGTCATCCGTGTTGGCAATTTGGGGATTAGCGCGCGCCCTGCGCCTGGGAAAACCCGGAGCCTGGCTGTTTCTCTGGCTGATGCTGCTGTACCCGGCGATCTACTATTTTGTTTATGCGATTCCGCGCTATCGCCATCCCATTGAGCCAGAGATGACAATTCTATGCGTCTTCCTGCTGACCGAAGCCGGAAGAAAGACTAGCGCTCTTGTTCCAGTTCAATCTTGAGCACGTGAATCTGGCCGGTTTTGGGATCCAGAGAACCATTGACGATGACACGCTGACCCTCATACCCATGCACCAGGTCGGGACGATCCAGGCGGTAGATATCTTTTCCGGCCGCGAGCACAAGATATCCGCCCATATGCTTAACGCAGTACATCGAGCAAGTCGCCGCGGTACCGCCCATCGATTTCGATTTCAGCATCTCCTGATGGGAGCGCGTCAGCGAATGGACGTTCAACGCGCACTGGCTGTCGGAAACTTCACCACGAAATATCCGCGCATTCTGCGCCTGCACGGCGCCCGCGAGTGCCAGCACAGCAGCACATCCCATGATCAGTCTCGTCATACGTGGCTCCTGGTGCGAATTCTTAGGGAAGTACTGTGAACTTCATGTGCATGCCTTCGTGCTCCTCGCTGCAGATCACCGTACAAACCACCACATACTCTCCCGGTTCAGCAGGAGCGGTAAGCTGAAATTCCTGCGTACCGGGTTTCAGCAGGACATCCCAACCGTCTACCCTGGTCTGATCCTTGGCCCGCAGCAAGGTGAAGCCGTGAATCGAACCGTCGCGGTTCCAGGATTTGCCACGGTGCGCAGTCACACGGAACAGCAACGGCTCGCCTGCTTTCGCGGTGATCTCGGGAACGCGCATTCCCGCGATTTTGTAGCGGCTGTCTTTGTCGGCGGTGATTTCGATAACGCGCGGCGGCAAGAGATTCTGCTGCGCATCCACGCCAAACGTGAGGAACACGGCCGCTGCAGACAAGATAAGACGGATTCCGAAAGATGTTGTCACGGGATATGGTTATGTTCGTGGTTACTGCGTCATGTAAAGCAGAATCAGGCGGCGGTCTTCGGCGGTGATCGTTGCGCGCACGCGCATATGGCGAAGCACGGTGGCCATCATGCGCGGAGGAAACTTTTGCGGCGCCGCATGGCAGCGGCCGCAGTTAGCGCGGTAGCGCTGCTCGCCTTCAATCCGCATCGAATCGGCGTCGCCGGAGCTCACAACCGGCTGGATCGTCGTGTCTTTCTTCGCTGCCGGGCCTCCCGCAAATAGCGTCGAGACAAACGACAGCGCGAACAGCAACGTGGGCAGCAAAGTTCTGCAGTTTGATGGCAATCTCATTTTTCCTCCGGCGGAGCGCCGCTCGGACCGAGAGGGACAAGGAACCGCCAAGCCAAGCCAAAGCTCCACTGATTAAAATTGCCTTCCGAGTTGAATTGGCGGCCGTAGCTGGCAATTCCTTTCAGGCCGTCGCGCAAAAAATAGTTCACTCCGAAGTCGGCCTCACGCGTTTCGACAGTGGGTAATCCCAAAGCGTCTTCCGCATCCGGGCCGATCGATCCCACCCAAAATTGCTGCATGCGTCCCACCACCTCAGTCCTGCGCATCGCTTTCTGCCAAAAATGCGCCTGGCTCAGCCGGTATGAGGCCTCCGCCCAATATCCGCTCCCTTCAAACGAGCGCGCAAACTCGGCGCGCAGGTTCAGCGGAGCCTTCGCAGGCTGCCACCCCATGTGGAAGCCGAAAGCATTCTTGCGATCGTCCTGCAGCGTCCGTTGCCACGATCCGCCGACTTCGAGTCGCGGACCAGGAAAGAAAAATCCCATGCGTCCGCCAACGTGCCGCTCGGAATCAACGCTGCCGATGCCTATGCTGGTTGCGGATACGTACACCGCATAGTTCAAATTGGCTTCGGCACCCACCGGAAATCCGCCACGGAGCATCGCGCCGTCGCTAGGAGCCGTGTTGATTGGAAGAGTCAACGGGTCCGGTTGCAGAGTTCGAATCCATACAGGATACAGCCGCTCATTGAATATGCCGAAGGGAGTGAGGAAGCGCCCAGCCGTCACGGTCAGATAGGAATTCGCAATGTAATCCACCTGTGCGTAGTCCACATGCTTGTCAACCGGTCCCTGATAGGGCCCTCCGCCCGGCGGACGCTGGAATTGCCCTTCGAACTCGGCCCGCGATTCCACGAGCCAGTGATCGCCCAACGGAACCAGGAGTACGGGATTGATCTGCGTGTCGATCAGATTCTGGCCACCAGTCACAAAGCTGAACGTGCCCACGCTCCCGCTGAGGACGGGAATTGGCTTATCCTCGGTCTGAGCGCGGACTTTGGAAGGCGCTCCGAGAATGGAAATAAGCAGCGCACCCACAACCACAAGGCTGCGCCGGGACACAGTTTCTCTGCAGAGGTACGGCACGGCAGAAACCCCACTACTTGCGTCGATTGTTCTTGAAGTCCGGAGGGCTGGAAACGTCACCGAGGTAACGTCGGCACCTGCGGAACCAACACTCGCTTTTTTCCGGCCCGGGGCTCTCACCAATTGATGTAAGCCGCGTCTATGCCTTAAAGGAGGGAGTAAGCCATGAACCGTCACCGCCAACCGGCCACCTGGCTGGGAGCAATTCTGGGAACGCTATCCGCCTTTTTACTGCTCGCTTTGGCAGCCCACGCTTCGGATCATGCGGGCGCGCTCACCGAGGAATTTCATCAGACATACGCCATTACTGCTGACGGCCGTGTCGAACTTGAGAACATTAATGGCTCAGCCCACATCTCGACCTGGGATCGCAATGAGGTGAAGGTCGACGCCGTGAAATACGCCGACACGAAAGAAAAACTCGATGACATGAAGATCGAGGTCGACTCGGGCAACGACTATCTCTCGCTGCGTACAAAATTCCGGGAGAACGACCATGGCTGGCGCTCCCACAATGATCCCGGTGGGGTTGAGTACACCTTAACCGTGCCGCGGAGCATCCGTCTCAACGAGATCAAGCTGATCAACGGTTCGCTCGATGTAACGGGCGTGACGGGAGAAGTTCGCGCGTCCTGCATCAACGGGAAGCTTCTGGCGCATGATCTCGCGGGACGAGCCGAGCTTTCCACGGTCAACGGCCGCTTGGAAGCAAATTTCGGAAAACTCGCGGGACAATCCGTCCAGTTGAATTCCGTCAACGGTCCGGTCGAACTGACAATTCCCTCGGACTCCAACGCTGTGGTCGAGGCGTCAACCGTTTCCGGCAGCATCGACAATGACTTTGGCCTGCACGTAAACAATCATCGTTTTGTCGGACATGATCTGCGCGGAGAGATCGGCAGTGGAGGAGCGCACATCCATCTGAGCGATGTGAATGGAAGAATTGAGATCCGTCACGCACAAGACGGACGCGCCATCAGTCCAGTCAAGGACCGTAGTCATAAGGACAAAGATGACGATGATGACAGCATCTGAAGTCAGCGACTAGTGGCCAGGAAATGGGGCCAGCGGCTTTGCTTTCTCCGCAGGCCGATATCATGGTCTTAACTAGCCCTAGCCTCTAATTCCTAGCGCCTAATAAATCGTATATCCCGGAGCGGGCGTGCGCAGGTCCGGCTTGGACGCCATCAGCAGCAACGCGCCTTCCCGCTTGAAAGCGCGCAGATCATCGAGGCTGTTGAAAGACGTTGTCTTGTAGTCATCAGGCGTGGGCGTGTCGTCAGGAATTCGGCGGGCCTCGACGTTTTCGAATGCATGCTTCTTCAGCAGTTCAACGTACTCCTCAGCCGACCGCACGTGCACCGGCACTTTCAGTTTATGCACCCACTGGAGCGAGTACTGGTTGTCCTTGTAGAGATTGATCAGGATGAACAGCCTGCCTCGCGGCGCCATCACGCGGAATAACTCCATTAGCGCGCGATCCTGGTCGGGATAGTAGTAAAACGATTCGACCGACAGAACTTTGTCGAAAAAGTTTTCTTCCCAGGGAATCTGCTGCGCCGATCCCCATACGTAAAGAATGTTCTCGAAGTCCTTCGAGGCCTCGCGGGCCTTGCGCACCATTTCATCGGAGAGATCAAGCCCTACAACTTGACCGAATCCTTCTGGGCCCTCGCCGACGAGTCGGGCCAACAGGCGCGTTGCCCAGCCCGACCCGCAGCCGAGATCGAGCACGCGCTCGCCGGGGCGGAGGTTCATCAGCCGAATCGTCTTCTCGGTGATATCGAGATGATGGCGCTCCATCTTCTCGCCCTCGCCGGCTTCGGCCCAGCGATTGAATTCCTGCTGCAGCTTCTCGTCGGGAGTGGAGGGTTTGTCAGGCATGAGCTGTTCCTTCGTGCAACTCTGTGTTCTTTGTGGTTCCCGATTTTGATTCTATAACCTCCAAGAGGACACGAAGGACCGCAAAGGAATTCCGCCGTCAAACGAGGCCCTGCCTATGCTACAGTTCCTTGCTCATGGCCACGCACCCGCAGCCTCCGCCACCTGAACCCGCTCCGCTGTATTGCCCGAATTGCGCGCAGGAGGTCAACGATCCGCTGACTTGCGGCGACTGTTCGGCCGTGATCTGCAGGCGTTGCGGCACGCCGCTCGAATCTCCCGACGAACTCGGTATCGGATAAATGGAACCCACCCCGGTCTTGTCTGCCGCCGACGCAAGCTCGCCTGACTTCAAATCTTCCGGGAACACACCGAGCCTGGTTCGCGGCCTCGGCTTGCTCGATTCCGTCCTGTTGCTAGTCAGCGGCGTCATCGGGTCATCTATTTTTCTGACTGCAAAAGACATCGCAACTCCGCTGCCGCATCCTGCGCTGTTTTTGCTGGTCTGGGTCCTGGGCGCTTTGATATCGCTTTGTGCCTGCTTCGCCTTCGCCGAATTGGGATCGATGTTCCCCGATTCCGGCGGCCAGTACATCTATTTGCGCGAGGCTTACGGCGACCTGATCGCGTTCCTCTATGGCTGGATGCTGTTTGCCGTCGCAAACGGCGGAACGATCGCCGCGCTTTCTGTCGCATCAGCGGCCTATGTCGGGAATGTTGTTCCATTGGTTTCACAGCAGCAGGTGGCATTCACGGTTTTTGGCATCACCGTCACGCACGCGCATCTTTTCGGCCTGCTGCTGATCGCAATTCTTACCTTCGTGAATGTCGTCGGGCTGCGTTGGGGCGCGCTGCTGCAGAACGTTTCCACCTGGACGAAATTCACAGCCATGGCGGGATTTGTGATTCTCGGTTTCCTCGTCGGCAAAGGACACTGGTCCAACTTCAGTGCTCATGGAACCCCGCTGAATCTTGGGCTTGGCCCCACACAGTGGATTTCCGCGCTGGGCGTGGGATTGATCGCGGTGTTCTGGGCCTACGATGGATGGGTCTATATCACCTGGGTTTCGGGCGAGGTGAAGAATCCGCGGCGCACGGTACCGCTGGCGATGTTCTTAGGCGTGCTCGTGATCGGAGCGATCTATGTGGCGATGAACCTTACGTACGTCTACGCGATGCCGCTGAAGGAGATCGCCGCGCATGAGACGATCGTGCACGACGCCGCAACGGTGCTGTTCTCGCCGACCGTCGCACAATGGCTATCACTCATGATTGCCGTGGCCTGCTTCAGCGCCGCGGCGACATGCACGCTCTCCGGCGCGCGCGTCTATATGGCCATGGCTCAAGATGGCGTCTTCTTCAAACGCATGGCGGTGATTCATCCCAAGTGGCGAACGCCCGCTTTCAGCCTGATCGGGCAAGGTCTGTGGGCGGCCGCGCTAACCATCAGCGGCCGCTACGACCAGCTCTACACGTACGTGATCTACGGGATGGTGCTCTCCTACACTCTGACCGTGATCGGCATGTTCCTGCTGCGCTGGAAACGTCCCGAAATTCCGCGGCCGTATCGGTGCACGGGATATCCCTGGCTGCCGGCAATCTATGTGTTGATCGGCGCAGCCTGGACACTCAACACGATCATCACGCGTCCGACAGAAGCGTTTTGGGGAACGGCGATCGTGCTGCTTGGAATTCCGGGATATTTGTATTGGAAGCGGAGCGGCCATAAGACTATGCAGGAATAGATTTTTCTCTGCGTCCTCTGCGAATTCTCAGCGTACTCTGCGGTTAAACCTTTTCACCACAGAGGGCGCAGAAAAAAACTCGCCAAGAGCGCCGAGGAGCAGTCGATGTTTGAGAGATATACCGAAAAAGCGAGGCGTGTAGTCTTTTTCGCCCGATACGAAGCCAGTCAATATGGCTCGCATGAGATCGACACGGAACATCTGCTTCTTGGCCTTCTGCGTGAAGACAAGTCTCTGCACCGATGGACGACCAAGCTGAATGTGGAATCCATTCGGCAGCAAATCGATCAGCGCTTGCCAAAGTTGCCCTCAATCGCCACTTCAGTTGATCTGCCTCTGAGCAAGGCTGCCAGCAAGGTTTTGAGGCGCGCCAGCGAGGAAGCTGAGCGTCTGGCGAACAGACACATTGGAACCGAGCACTTGCTGCTTGGACTTCTCGAAGAAAAGGGCACGCTGTCATCGGAACTGTTGATAGAAGCGGGCACCAATGCAGCGGCCATTCGCGAGCACTATGCAGAGCAATCCCAGCCTAAGCCGTGGTCCTTTCAGCGCGCTTCATTTTACGACTACGGATTTCGACATCTATCTGGAGAGACCGTCGAAATCCACGGCGCGCGCTGGAATGTCGACTACATTCGCGACGCCATCAATCTGACTCGCAGTTACAACTGGTATTGGCACAAAGCCACCTGGAAGCCGCGTGCTATCGTAATTAGTCGCAAGGACGGTACCTTCTCTTTCGACCTTTCGCTCGCTAAGGACGAGGCGAATTTCCTGCTGGTTAAAGATGGGTGGAAGAAAGATCACTGCTTCGTCTGCCACTGGGAGCTGTTCGAATCCGACGATGAGCATGGATTAGGCTATACCAACGGCCACGATTGGCTGTGCATGGAGTGCTATGAGCGATTCTGGAAGCGTCCGGACTTCTTCTCTTCTTCGCAGTCGGAAATAACCTAACGAACTTTCAGCTTGCCGCCTGTCCGCAACGGTGTTATTCCTCTTGCTTCTGCTCAGCTGAACTGAAGTTCCGGGACACGCCTTTGCCTGAATCCAATTCGGCGCCGCCAGCAGAAAAAATCGGCTTTCTCTCGCCCGGCGTCTCCATCGCCGACGCCGAAGACCCAAACCGGCCGCGGCAGGTCATGGGATTTCGCGACCTGTTGCTCTTCTATGTGATCACCGGGATCAGCCTGCGCTGGATTGCCAGCGCGGCTGCCGCCGGTCCGAGTTCGGTTGTGATCTGGATCGGCGTCTGGTTCTGCTTCTACACGCCGCTGGCACTCTCAGTGCTCGAGCTCTCGTCGCGTTATCCGAACGAAGGCGGGCTTTACGTCTGGAGCAAGCGTGCCTTCGGTGACTTTTCAGGATTCATGTCTGCGTGGACGTATTGGACGAGCAACCTGCCCTACTTCCCTGCCGTCCTTTATTTTGCAGCCAGCAACGTGCCCTTTATGCGGCAGGCGAGCTGGCAGCATCTATCCACCAATCCGAGTTTCTATATCGTGTTTGCGCTGCTCACACTTGCAGCAGCGACGCTGCTGAACATCGTCGGCCTCGATGTCGGCAAATGGCTGCACAACATCGGCGCACTCGCCATGTGGATTCCGGTTGGGATTGTTGTCGTGCTGGGATTCGTGGCTTGGCATCGCTACGGCTCAGCAACTTCCTTCAGCCTGCAGTCGATGACGCCCGGCACTCATCTGAACGACATCATTTTCTGGGCGGTCCTGGCCTTCGGATTTGGCGGCTGCGAAACCGCATCTTTCATGGGAGAAGAGATCAGGAATCCGCGTCGTACGATTCCCTTTGCGCTCCTGTTCGCAGGTGTGACGGTCACGATTTGCTACATCCTGGGGACCGTATGCGTGCTTCTTGCCCTGCCTCCGACACAGGTGAATAGTCTGCAAGGACTTGTGCAGGCGGTCTCAGCGACAACAGCGCGGTTGGGATTTCCGGGCATCCTGCCCCTGGCGGCATTTCTCATTGCCCTGAGCAACATTGGAGCAGCAGGCGCTTACCTTGCCGCTGTGGCGCGTCTGCCATTTGTCGCCGGTATCGATCGCTTCCTCCCGAAGGCCTTCGGGTCCCTGCACCCAAAGTGGAAAACACCGTGGATCGCGCTGCTGACGCAGTTCGCACTAGGAGTTGTGTTTATTTTCCTGGGACAGGCCGGGACTAGCGTCAAGGGCGCCTATGACGTTCTGGTCAGCATGGGCGTAATCACGTACTTCATTCCGTACCTCTATCTGTTTGGGGCGATGATCAAATTGCAGCGTGAACCAGCGGGACCGGATGTCATACGCGTGCCGGGAGGAAGCTGGATGGCGAAACTCGTCGCGACCGTGGGATTGCTGACGACGACGCTGACGATTTTTCTTTCGCTCATCCCCCAGCCGGACGAGCTGAACAAGCCGCTGGCTGTCTTCAAAGTTGTAGGCGGCTGCGGAGCGCTGCTGCTGGTGGGCGTGTGGGTCTACGGCGCGGGCAAAAGACGGGCGTCCCGTACCAATTCTCTGGACGACAGCGACTCGAACATTTAGTCTGCGCTTCATAACGGCCTTCCACGGAGTATGGCGCTAATCGATCCGGAAGCAGCTTCAAAGTTGCAACCTGAGATGTTATCGGGAGAGAGTCTGCTCTGGGCAGGGCGCCCGAATCCCAACATCATTTTCAGCTCAGGTGACTGGTACCTGATTCCTTTCAGCATCCTCTGGTCGGGATTCTCCGTCTTTTGGGAGGCAGGTGTTCTCGGCTATTGGGGCAACAATGCCCAAAACGGTCCTTCCCTCTTTATGGCCTTATGGGGAATTCCCTTCATCATCGTGGGGCAATATTTCCTCTGGGGCAGATTTGTCTATGACGGCTGGCTCAAGCGTCGAAGCTATTATGGCGTCACTTCGAAACGTATTTTGACCGTCCAAGAAGGGTGGAATCGGAAAGCTACTTTTAACTACATTGACGTGCTCCCGACGATTGATAAAGAAGGCTCTGAAATCGGTACAGTCTGGTTCGGCCCCAGGCTCCCTGTGCTGACGGGACGGAACCAATCTACCCGGAGCATGAGCCGATTCAGCCTCGGGGGCACACCCGCATTTATGGACATTGATAATGTGGCTGAGGTCGCTGGCCTGGTCGTAGAATTGCGGGAACAACTGACTCGAAAGGACACCAAATTCTCTCGCTAAGTCCAGTCCGCTAAACCGGCGTCGCTGTCTTCCTCGCGGGATTGAAGAACGGCAGGTTCTTCACCTTGACGTTCGCCTTAAGCCGGATCGCCTCAATCGTGATTTCCATCTGCAGGTCTGTTCCGGGCTTCGCGTACTCTCTTTCGAGGCTGGCTAGGGCGATCATCTTCTTGAGGGTCGGAGACCATGTGGTCGTCGTCGCCTTGCCGACTTGTTTGTCACCCGAATAGACAGGAACCGCCACGCGCGATGCCTGTGCCGGAGCGGTCGGTGTCAATCCATATCGTTCATAGAGTTGTTCGACATCAGTCCAGTCGACCTCCAGGCCCGCGAGTTGGCGTGGCACGCCCTGCTTCGAATCTCGCTCAAGGGCACGTTTGCCAATGAAATTCTCTTTGTTCAGATGAACCATCTTCCCGAAACCGAGTTCGTATGGCGAGTATTTCTGCGACGGAATCAGCGCCTTCTTCGAGCTGATGTAATCGACTTCGATCAGCAGCAGCCCGGCCTCGACGCGTGCCACATCGAGGGCGAGCATTCCCGCCGCGTGCAGATCGAATTGCTTGCCCTTCGTGGCCAGCTCATCCCAAACTTTGACCGCATCTCCAGCGTCTTTTGTTGGAATCCAGATTTCGTAGCCGAGATCGCCGGTATAGCCGGTGCGCGAAATGTCGACCGGGACGCCCGCAATCTTTCCCTGCGTCACGCGAAAATATTTCAGGTTCGTGATATCGGCTTCCGCCACGGACTTCAGCAGCTTCGCCGAAGTTGGCCCTTGCAGCGCGAGCGCGGCCGTCTTCTCGGAAATGTCTTCGATCTGCACATCCATGTTCAGGCCGTTCTGGCGAAACCAGCGCAGGCTTGGATCGGCCGCCGTCCAGCGATAAACATTTTCCTCGAGCCGCGAAATCGTACCGTCGTCGATGACCTTGCCCTCTTCATCGCACCAGCAGCAATAGATGACTTGGCCCACTTTCACCTTGTTGATGTCGCGCGTGATCACGCGATTGACGAGCCGCGTCGCGTCTTTGCCGGTGATCAGGTATTTGTAGAGCGGCGAGATGTCGATCAGCGCGCACGCGTTGCGGATGGCGTTGTACTCGTGCTCGTGATGCACCTCGTAGACGCTGACCGTGTAGTATCCCGACCACTCGCGGTAATTCAGGCTGTGGCAGAGCGGAAAAGTTCTCTCGTGAAATGCGGTTCCAATTGGCAAGGTGGCTCCCTGAAGCAATTGTCAGACCGACGCAGGATTATATGTAGACGCGCGTGGCGAGGGCAAATCCTAGGTGCGAGTGGCAGCGCGCCCTCTTATTTTCGTCCAATACTCTACAGCAACATCGTCGTCAATTTCGGTTGGGATGTTCGTTGCGTACAAAGCATCACGGCCATCTTTTCGCGGACCTGAAATCCAATATTCCTCATGCGTGTTCACTTCGAAGTAGTTCGCTTTGAACCCAGCGCCTTTCAGGCTTTGGAATTCCATGCCACGATAGTAGATCGTCGCACCGGTCTTCGAGTAGGTCACACGACCAATTCTGGCGGTGCCGGTGAGTTCCCCAGCTTTACGCTCGATATACATGATTCTCGTTTTGTGGCCCACGGAAGTCCCTCATCAAATAGCAGACAAAAAGCGCTTGTTCCCGCTAGAATAGCGAAGCGTCCAAAGCTTAACATGCAACTGATTCTGCCATCTTCGTGCACTCTGCTCCGCAGCTGGAGCGTTCTTCCCAGCGGCCTCTGATCCCGCTTTCGCCGCTTTCTCTCCGCGAGTATCATTGCGTTTCCAACCCTAAGTCCCAGCTCAAGGCATAGCTCATGGCTAACAATTACGATGTCATCGTTATTGGCGGCGGTCACAACGGCCTCGTCAACTCCGCGTACTTGGCGCGCGCCGGCAAGAAAGTTCTTGTGCTTGAGCGCCGTCACGTGCTTGGAGGTGCGGCGTGCACGGAAGAAATCGTTCCCGGGTTCAAGTTCTCCGTCTGCTCTTATGTCGTTTCACTTCTGCGGCCGGAGATCATTCGAGATCTCGAACTTCCCCGCCACGGCCTCGAAATTCTTCCGCTCGATGGAACGTTTACCCCGATGCCCAGTGGCAACTACCTCTGGCGCGTAAACGATCATGGCAAGACGCACCGCGAGATCGCCCGCCACTCACGCGTTGACGCCGAGGCTTACGACGAGTTCGGCAAGGCCATGCAGGCCATGTGCCGCTTCGTGAAACCGATCCTGAGCATGGTGCCGCCGGACCCGACCACGCTGAATCCGCGCGAACTGATGAAGCTGCTATTCATCGGACGCCGCTTTCAGGGCATGTCGAGCTACGACAAATACAACCAGGTTCAGCTGATGACGATGTCGGCCGTTGATTTTCTCGATCAATGGTTTGAGACCGATGTGCTCAAAGCGACCATGTCAGCGTCGGGAATCATTGGAACATTCCTGGGCGTGCGCTCGCCGGGAACAGCCTACGTGCTGCTGCATCACTACATGGGCGAAATTGACGGCGCCTTCCGCGCCTGGGGCTTCGCCCGTGGCGGAACAGGCGCGATTTCAAATGCGATCGCAGATGCGGCCCGCGAAGCCGGCGTCGAAATCCGCACTCAGTCCGGCATTTCGCAGATCATCGTCAAGAATGGGAAAGCGAGGGGTGTCGTTCTCTCCAACGGCGACGAGGTTTATGCGGATGTCGTCTCTTCCAGCGTCGATCCGAGACTAACATTCACGAAGTTCATCGAGGCACAACATCTTCCCGGAGATTTTCTGGAGGACGTCAATCGCTATAAATACCGGGGATCATCCGGCAAGGTGAACATGGCGCTCGATGCGCTGCCAAATTTCAAATGCCTGCCCGGACCCGGAGCGCACTTGCGCGGGGCGATTTCAATTTCGCCTGCTGTGGAATATATGGAAAAAGCCTATGACGACGCGAAGTACGGACACTTCTCGCGCCGTCCATACATCGACATGGTGATTCCTTCGCTAACCGACCCCTCCGTCGCCCCGCCGGGAAAACACGTTCTCTCATGTTTCGTGCAGTACGCGCCGTATAAGCTGGCGCCGGGATTGAACTGGGATACCGAGAAAGAAGCTTTCGGCAACACCGTGGTCGATACGATCTCCGAATACGCGCCGAATTTGAAAGACATCATCATTCAAAAGCAAGTTGTCACGCCGCTCGATCTCGAGCGCGAGTGGGGACTGAGTGAGGGCAACATCTTCCAGGGAGAGCTTTCGCTCGAGCAGCTTTTCTTCTTGCGTCCGGTACCCGGCTGGGCGCAGTACCGCACGCCCATCAAGAATCTTTATATGTGCGGATCGGCCACGCACCCGGGTGGCGGCATCATGGGCGCAAACGGTCGGCTCGCCGCGCTGGAAATTCTGAAAGACTTCAAGGGGGCGGCGTAATGGCGACAAATAACCAGCGGGATGTCGTCATCATCGGCGGCGGCCACAACGGCCTGGTCACTGCCTTTTATCTGGCCAAAGCGGGATTCAAGCCACTCGTTCTCGAGCGCAACGCGCAGGTGGGCGGCGCTGCGGTCACCGACGAATTCCATCCTCGATTCCGTTGCTCAACGCTCGCACACTCTGCCGGACCACTTCGCGCCGACGTCGTGCGCGACATGGAACTCGAAAAACACGGAGCTCACTTCGTCACTCCTGACATCTGCGTCACCGCGCTGTCCCCGGACGGGCGCGCGCTCTCGCTGTACCAGGATGCAGACCGCTCCGCGAAGGAAATCTCGGCATTCTCACAGAAGGACGCGGCGAAGTACGGAGAATTTCAGGAGTCGCTCGCGAAGATCAGCAAAGTCATCAGCGATGCGCTCGCGACCGCGCCGCCCAATATCGACGATCCCAGCCGCGGCGATCTGTGGAGCATGCTCAAGACCGGACGCGCCATCCGCAAGCTCGGCAAGAAGGACATGTTCCGCCTGCTGCGCTGGGGACCGATGGCTGTGGCCGATCTCGCCGCGGAATATTTCGAGACCGAACTTCTTCGCGCGGTTATCGCCGCCCGCGGCGTCTTCGGAACGTTTCTTGGTCCGTGGTCGGCGGGAAGCGCGCTGGTGCTGCTCATCCGCGCTGCCAGCGATCACTTCCCTGCTGGTTCGGCTCACATGGCTCTGGGCGGGATGGGCGCAGTTACGCAAGCCATGGCTGCCGCTGCAAGAGCTGCCGGCGCAGAGATTCGTACGACCGCCGAAGTGATCGAGATTCATGTCAAGAATGGCGCGGCGACAGGCGTACTGCTCTCGACGGGCGAAGAAATCCACGCCAAAGCTGTGATCTCCAACGCCGATCCCAAGCGCACGCTGCTCAAGCTCACTGACCCGATGCATCTCTCGCCCGACTTCGTGCAGAAGTTGCAGCATTATCGCGGGAACGGCACGGTTGCAAAGGTGAACCTTGCGTTGTCTGGCTTGCCGAAGTTCACGGCCTTCAACAACGGTGATGCCTCCGCACTGCGCGGGCGTATTCACATCGGCCATGAAATCGATTACTTGGAACGCGCCTTCGACGAAGCGAAGTACGGCAACTTCTCCAAGCAGCCATATTTGGAAGCAACAATTCCGACGCTTACTGATCCGTCCCTTGCGCCGAGCGGCCAGCACGTGATGTCGGTCTACATGCAGTATGCGCCATACAAGTTCAAAGGCGATTGGGAACAGCAGCGGAAGGCGCTAGGGCAGACCGTTGTGAAGACGCTGGCACAATATGCGCCGAACCTGCCAGAATTGATTTTGACGCACCAGATCATCACCCCACACGACCTGGAAGAGAAATATGGCCTAACCGGCGGACAGATTTTCCACGGAGAACTGGCGCTCGATCAATTCTTTACCATGCGTCCTTTGCTTGATTGGGCCCGCTACAAGACGCCGATCGACAATTTGTATCTGTGTGGGAGTGGTACGCATCCTGGAGCGGGGTTGACGGGTGGATCGGGAGCAAATGCGGCGAAAGAAATTCTGAAATCCCTCAAGCAATAGCGTCCGCGCGAGGAAGAACGAATGGCACGAATTTCAAAGGTGGCCCTCAAGAGGCTGGACGGGAAAGAAAGCCTACTCCCGCGCAACGCTATTGTCGTGCACGTTGCTTCTTTCGAGTTCGGGTTCGGGACGATAGAGCAGTTGCGGAAGTGCATTGCTTACTACGAGCAGAAAACAAGGCCTAGCAGCCGTATCCCAGCGAAAACCCTTGCCGCAGACCTGGGAGAGGATTGGAGAAAGCTCCGCGGATGGGACGTCGAGCGATGGTTTGAAGGTCTTCCCATGTATCTGCTCGAAGAAGCAAAACGTCAGAAGGTGCTTAAGGCTCTTCGTAAAGCTCTCGCACTCGCTGAGGCGGGAAAGCTTTTGCCACCCGCATGAAACCCTCCGCCGTCCTGCTCATCTCCTGTCCCGATCGCAAGGGCGAAGTCGCGACCATCGCCGACTTCGTTTTCCGTCATGGTGGCAACATCCTTCATGCCGATGAGCACGGAGACGAGGAATCCGGACTCTTCCTCATGCGCGTTGAGTTCGATCCCAAAGACTTCAACATCCCCCTCGCTGATTTCGGGAAATACTTCTCTCCCGTCGCCGACGCGTACGCCATGAAGTGGCGGTTGGCGCAATCGTCGCACCGCCCGCGCATGATCATCTTTGTTTCGAAATACAATCACTGCCTCGTCGATCTGCTCTATCGCCACCAGAGTGGCGAATTGAACTGCGAAATTCCGTTGATCATCTCCAACCATCCAGACAATCAACCCATCGCCGAGTTCTACAAGATTCCCTACACGATCGTCTCCGTTGCCAAAGAAAACAAGGCTGAAGCGGAAGCCCGTATCCAGAGCCTGATCGACGAGCATCAACCCGACTTCATGGTGCTGGCGCGCTACATGCAGATCTTGTCGAACGATTTCGTCGCCCGCTATGCCCAGCGTATTATCAACATTCATCATTCATTCCTGCCTGCCTTCGTCGGCGCGCGTCCGTATCATCAGGCATTCGAACGCGGCGTGAAGCTGATCGGTGCGACGAGCCACTATGTCACGGAAGTCCTCGACGACGGCCCCATCATCGAACAGGACGTTGCCCGAGTCTCACACCGCGACACGGTCGAAGACCTCATCCGCAAAGGCCGCGACCTCGAGAAAGTGGTGCTCTCACGCGCCGTGCGCGCCCACGTCGAGAATCGTGTGCTGGTGTATGGAAACAAGACCGTGGTGTTTTGAAACGAGATCCTAAGGGATGTCATCCTGAACCTCGCGCAGCGAGGTGAGGGACCGTATGACGGTCACTAGCGTACTTGCCGTTGCGAGGCTCCAATTGCCGTCTGCGTTATCGCAGTCCTCTCAACAGCAGTAAGGCTCTCAAGCGACGTACGATCCCTCGCACCGGCTCCCCCGCTGCTCAGGATGACAGTTCCAAGGATCCCCGGAAGTTCATGTACTTCCGGGTAAGCTTTCTCCCCTCTATCTCCCGCTCCACACGTAACTTGCACCGAAGGTAACCTACCCGTTTTACTTAGACGTTAGTAAAGTTTTAGGGAGAACTCTTAATCTCTCGGGAGCACTTTTTGGCCGAAGATCTTCGGTTTGAATTAGCCATATTGGCGACGGTCCAAGGCTTCTATCAGAAGCTCATGCGCGATGCTTTGGGCGGGGATGTCCCTATCCCAAGGGGCCTCGACGAGGACGCGCTTCGCCATTCGGACCGCGAACTGCCCCACACGCTCTCCAGCATGTATCGCTGGCTGCACCTGCTCGATATGGCGATCACGCCCGCGATGCTGCGCCAGGGGCTCACGCCCGATACGGATTCCGAAGTTGCCGAAGCGCTGCTACGCTATTTCGTGCGCCGCCGCGAGGCCACCGACGTCAACCGTGATAAAACCGATCTGATCGCGACATTTCTCTATCGCCATCCGCGTGTGCCGGGGCAGTGGGAGCAGAGCGGATACGGACTGGATGGCGCTCTGCCGCTCTCACCATTTGAGATCGCCTTGATTGAAATTCTGGCGGATACCGATGTCCCCTCACTTCCCGAAGAGCACGTGCAGTTGCTGCGGCGTTTCGATCCGTTTGTTGAAGAAGTGTCTCGCTTCCGTGACTTCAACGCGCTGATCGATTCCGGGATGATCGGCCGCGTACGTGAGCTCAAGACCTGGCTCGATTCATCCTTCTACCATCCCGGAGTGTTGGCCACCGTCGCGGCTTACAACACGCAATTCGGTAAGAAGTTTGACGAGTTGTTCGGCAAGGCGGTCACGGAAATAAAAACCTTTGGCCAGGCGCTCGAAGAAATGGGCGGAACAATTCTCACCACTGTGGACGGCGTGGAAGTGACAGTCGAGCATGTGGCCGCCATAGAAGAAAAACAGCTTCTACAGGCTGACTATGGCGCGACCGCCGAAAAGTTCCGCCGCGTCTCAAAGCTGAAGAAGGAACTCGACCGGCGTCCGCCCATCCGGCGGTCGTTGCTGACGCCTGCAGCACAAAGTCACCGCTCGGGCGGCAACGGAGCCGGCGCCGCCCCCAGAGCCGCAAAAGCCGCCGCGGCCAAGGCTGCGCAGAGCGCCCCGGTGTTTCAGCCGCCGGCGATTACGGCGCAGCAGATTTCAGCCGAAGAAGGAAAATTGCGCCGCGTCGAAGAATCGATTCGCGTATTCGTACGCGTGGCCGATCCGAAATATCGGCAGGTTGTCCCGATGCGCTTTTTCAATCAAACGTTGACGGTCGCCGAGGCAGATGCCTACGGAGCCGCCTACCTCGAAGAGAAGAGCCTGCGCGCCGATGTGGCCCGCACGCTGATTCGCATGGTCTCGATCTCCGCGCGCATCAGCACTGAACTCGAAGAACTGAAACGCAGCCAGAAGATGTCATCGCTTTGGAAGTTGCACGCGGATTCCGTCGTCGTCCTGCTCGATATGGCCAGCACTTCAACCGAGGACGCGGGCAGCGCGGCGAAAACCGCGGAGCAGAGCGGATCCGGACCTGCGGGCCGCACGATACATGAATCCGTCGCCAAGCTGCGTGTGACGTGCGACGGCGCGGTGAAAACACTGGCGAACGTCAGCTAAACCAGCACGCCAGCCTGGTGGCCGTCTTGCTATGGTATTTGCACTTTCTTCGCTACCTCATCTGACAACCGAACAAAATGTGCGACATTCCATGTATAAATCCTATCGACGCTAGCTTTGAGTGCGCAGGATGCAATCAGAGCGTCATACAGGGTTCCTCCAACCACACCTCTAGCGGCAGCTTCTCGAATGCAGCGGCGGTATTCCACAGTATCTAGGGACATCAGGCTAAATCGTTCCTCAATGCTCTCCAAAAATGTTAGCGCCTGCTGTGCGCTCGCTCGATATCTGAGAGGTAAGCGTGTGGTTGTTGCGTATACTTCGGCGAGGCTATGCAGCGCACAAACCGCTGATTTCTGATCCGCTGTCGAAAAAAGCGTGAAGCTTCGCTGGTGATGCACGTGCCCCGGGATGAATACAGCGACAAGGACCGAGGTGTCGACGAAGAATTTCACTTCCTCTTTCCAGTCTTTAACTTTGTTCCGGCATTTCCGGGAGCTTCATTCTGCCCTAGCCAGGATCGCTCTCGTTCGCGCCTGGTATCGTGGGTCGTGCGGTTCACCGTCTCCAGCGAGAGCGGTTCGTCCACATCCAGCACCCAGATTCCCTGTTTCTTGCGCAGGCCGACATCGCGCCGGACGGGACGGAGCACAATCGCGTCTTCGGTACTCTCCATTTCCAGCGAGTCCCCTGCCGCGAGCTCCAACTCGTCCCGAACGGGTTTCGGAAGCACCACCCGACCAGCCTTATCCACCGTAAGCGTGGTATTCATAATAACATTCTACCATACCAATTGCCATTCGCGATGCCAGAATGGACCGACGTGGAAGGGGCAAATAAAAAGGCGGGCAATTTCGCCCGCCTTTTCGACCCGGTCTCAGCACTCGCCGCTAGTTGATATCGAACTGCTCCTGATGCACCGCCGGATCGCTCTTCACGATGATGGTTCGCTTGGTCAGCTCTTCCATCTCGTTCAGCAGGCGCGCGTTGTTGGCCTTCAGTTCTTTCGCGACCTCCGGATGTACGCGCAGCATGACGTCTTCGTGCTCCAGATGCTTCGCGATCTTCCGCATCTCGACATAAATCTCGTTGCATATCGTCGTCACGGATTTCACATAGCCGGTGGACTGGCAGTACGGACACGGTGAACCGATAGTCCTCTCCAAGGACTGCTTGACGCGTTTGCGGGTAATCGCGACCAGACCAAAATCGTTAAACTGCAAGGTCTTCGAAGGAGCGCGGTCTTTCCGGAGTTCTTCCTCCAGCGCCTGCATCACGCGCTGGCGATTGCGGCGCTCATCCATGTCGATGAAGTCGATGATGATGATGCCGCCCAGATCGCGCAGCCGAACCTGGCGCACGATTTCCTTGATCGCATCGACGTTGGTCTTGACGATCGTATCTTCGAGGCGCTGCGTCTTGCCGACGTATTTGCCCGTATTGATGTCGATCGCAACCAGGGCTTCGGTCTGATTGATCACGATGTAGCCGCCGCTCTTCAGCCAAACCTTCGATTTGAGAGCCTTGTTCATCTCTTCGGTGAGGCCGAATTGGTCGAACAATGGCGTCTCTTTCGTGTAGAGCTTCACGCGCTTGACCATGCCAGGTTGGAAGCGGTTAAAGAAGCGCAGAATGCGCTCATACTCGCCTTCTGTATCGACCCAGATCACGTTGAAGTCCGATGTGACCTGGTCGCGCAGCACACGCTCCACGACGTTAAGATCGTGGTAGATCAGCGCCGGCGGCTTGGAACTCTCCGCGCGATTCTTGATGTCCTGCCACAAACCTTTGAGGAAGCGGATATCTGCCCGCAACTCTTCCTCGCTCGCGCTTTGCGCGGCGGTGCGGACGATGAATCCGCCGTGGCCATTTTCCCGCTCGCTCAGAATGATCCGTTTCAGCCGCTGGCGTTCTTCCTCAGAAGAAATTTTCCGTGACACGCCGGTGTGATTTACGGTGGGCATGTAAACGAGAAATCGTCCGGGCAGCGCGATGTGACTGGTGATGCGCGCACCCTTCTTGCCGATGGGCTCTTTCGCGATCTGGACCAGAATCTCCTGCCCTTCTTTCAACAGGTCGCTGATAAGTGGAACTGGGGCGGATTCGCGACGGCGGAAACGCCTGCCGCCGCCACCACGCCGTCCACGGTCGCCTCCGCGACGCTCGTAGCCCCGGTCGTACCGTGGCCGCGGCGCTCGCTGCGTGTATCCGGCTGTCGCGGCTGGAGCACGAACCTCGGCTCGTGCATCAACCGTCCCGTTGCCACGCGCTTCGGCGTCGAGCATTGCCTCCGCCTCCGCCTGCGCTTCCTCGAGTTCGAGTTCTTCGCTGTCTTCTTCGCTTTCGCTGGCGGCGTCCGTGGGCGGTGCCTCGTCCGAGTCGGCGATCGACGCCATATGAATCTCGGTCACAGCCTCACGCGCGTCGCCGTTGAGGTGATCCCCGCCCGCGGCGTGAGTCTCTTCCTCGAATTCGTCATAGCTGTCGTCGGCCGAAGACTGATAGTGGACGGAGTCCGCTTCCTCTTCTTCGATCGTTTCTTCTTCCATCGTGCCGGGCTCAGCGAACACCGGAGTCTGATTTAAGAATGCCGGATGAGCGAGTTCGTCGGCCGCAGTTTCTCGCGGAGCATTCACTTGTTCCCGAACTTCGTATTCCTCCACTTCCTGGGAAAGCTCCTGTCTCGTCGCGTCTTCCACTGCAGCCCGTTCTTCGCCGGGCCAGCCGAGGGTTGGAAGTGCCGGTTCGTCCGAGCGACGGAATTCCGGACTCCATTCTGTGGAAACCGAGGCGGACTCAACCTGCTCTTCGTGAGCTGGAGCTGTATCGTCGTGTTGCTCGTGCAGTGGCTCCGCCATTTTCTCGTCCGCAGCGAAGATCGGCTCGTCCTCGGGAAATGCCGCCGCGAGTGGAACTACATCCGCGGCGAATGGCGCAGACGATTTCTCGCTCTCGTGCACCTCTGCTATCTGAACTGAGGACGGCTGCTGGAATCGCTGATATTTCGAAATTGATTCCCCAGGAAGGATAATCGGCTGATATCCCGGCGGCGGGCCCGCGGGGGGCCGCGACGTCGCATTCTCGGCTGGCCGCGAAAAACGTGATTCCTGCCCGCGCTCCCGATCGAAGCTGCGGTCGCGTCCGTCGCGCCCGTCGCGTCGTCCGCCACGGCGCCGGCGGCGTCCGCGCCAGCCTCCGCGATCACGGTTTTGCGATTCTCCACCATTGGCCGATTCCTGCTCTGCGCCAGCTTGCGCCGTCGCGGCAGGCTCTTCAGCACTCTCAGCTTCGGCCGAGACCTCGGAGACCTCCGCTTCCTCTAACCGGTCCGCTTCCACCGTACCTTCGGTCGCTGCACCTTCAGTAACTGGCGTTGCTTCAGCCTGCGGACGCAGATCCTGCACTCCCCTACCGGCGGGAATGGTCTCTGTCAAATCGTCGTCGTGCTCTTCCAGATCCATGAAATCGGAAACGTAAAGGAAGGCATCACGTTCCAGGCCGATGTCGACGAATGCCGACTGCATGCCCGGCAGCACGCGGGTTACGCGACCTTTGTAGATGGATCCAGCTAATGTGTATTCGTTCTCGCGCTCCAGATAGATTTCTGCGAGCAGATCGTCCTCCACCATGCCGACTTTGGTTTCGTGCGGCGTGGAAGACACATACAGTTCTTTGTTCATTGAAACACTCCGGTCCCACCGGCTCGTTGAAGAGACGGATGGGATTTACCGGCGTGGAGTCAGGCGAGGTTCGGGAGGAATGAATGCGATGCTGCCCCACGTAGGGGACGGCGTAGGCGGGAGTGATGTTCTCCTGGCCGAGTCCGTTGCACAAGCTTGGGAATCTTCTGCACTATCGCTTTGGCTGTTGCCGGGTTTGTGACCGCACTCTCAGACCCATCTGGGTCGGGGGGCCGTTCCCTGCCCGGCGTACTGCTCCAGCTTCAATCCTGCCCGGCCTTGACTGCTCCTGGCCGGTGAAATTGCCCTCTTTTCGCGAGGGCGATCGATATTTTTGGGCTGCGCCTCCAAGACGCAGCAAACTGCTTCCTGCTTCGGTCTTCCCTGTCCGAACCCTGTTGCTCCTGAACCCTTTCCACCTGACTGGCTCACGACTTTTTCGCTCACCCAATCAGTTTACGAAGCGGCGCATACGAACATTCATAACCATCCCCAGCGCCAGGAACATGAATAACACGGAAGACCCGCCATAACTCATTAGCGGCAGGGGTATTCCAGTGACTGGCATAAAGCCAACCACCATGCCGACGTTGACCAGGATATGGAAGCTAAGCACAGCGACCACACCCATCACCACGAACGTACCAGCGCGGTCGGGCGCTGTTTGCGCGTTCTGGGTCAAACGCATCAGCACTATGAAGTATAACAGCAGAACCCCGAGCGCGCCTACGAAACCATGCTCCTCAGAGAACGCCGCAAAGATGAAGTCCGTTTGCGGCACGGGAAGGAAATTCCCGTGTGTTTGCGAGCCTTTACCGCCCCACAGGCCCCCTGAACCCACAGCAATCTTGGATTGCTCAACTTGATACCCCGACCCCTGGGGATCGAGTTCGGGATCGATAAAGCTGGTCAACCGCTGCTTCTGGTACGACTTCAAAACGTGAACCCGAGGCACCAGAAACACCGCGCTGATCCCCACCACCGCCAGCAGACCTACCGCCAGCCCCTGCTTCCACTGCATCCCGCCCAGGAATACGCCCATGACGGCAATCGGAACGTAAGTCAGCGCCGTGCCCAGGTCCGGCTGCGCCAAGACCATCAGCATGGGGATGCCGACGATCGCTCCGGCTTTCATCATGTCCGACCAGGAAAGCTCCCTCTCTCGCATTTCGGCGAAATATCTTGCCACAGCAACAATCAGAATGAGCTTGACCCACTCGGAAGGCTGAAAGTGATTGCTGCCCAGCTTGATCCAGCGCCGCGCTCCCAGGTATTTCTGACCGAAGAGCAGAACCGCCATCAACGCCCCGATCGCACCGATGTAGAACCAGTGAACCTGCTCCAGAAGAGCCTGGTAGTTCACCAGGCTCATCAGGAACATGACTCCGACCCCGGCCACGATCCAGTAAATCTGCTTGAGATGCGAGCCGGCGAATTTCGTGTGGACCGTGGCGCTATGGATCTCGATCACGCCCATGCCGCAAATCAGCAGGACGAATCCCAGCAGGATCCAGTCAAAGTCGCGAAATGAAACGTAGCGTGCCATTCAAAACCAGTTCTCAGTCCTCAGTTGCGAGCAAAATCCAAACACCTTGTCATCCTGAGCGGCCGCGAAGCGGGCGCGAGGGACCTTACGTCAGCCGAAATTTCGATGCGGTCAAGAGGAGCCAATCGGGCTATCGGCACCTTGCTGATGCCCGTCAGCCTCATCGAAGCTGCCGGCAGTCGTACGGTCCTTCACGCGGCTATCGCCGCCTTCAAGATGACATCTTGCGTGCAACTTCTTGCGAGTCGCAACTCGGGACCCGGGACTGCCTTCAGTTCATCCCCGGGGCAGCCGTCGCCAGCGGCATCTTCTTCGGCAGCTCTACGACAAATCGTCCAGCCCCTAAACCGTCCTTGCCACCATCCCGATCGGGTTCGCTCCACAACCCGCCCACGTCAACCGTGCCATTCTTCGGCTTCTCCACCATTTTTTGAGGACTGCGCTGCCGCTTGTCCACGTAAGCTTTAATCACTTGCGTCGCCAGCCTTGCCGCCAACTTTCCATGCTCGCCGCCCTGGAAGAGAACGCAGACCACGATGTCCGGATTGCGCCGCGGCGTGAAGCCCACGAACCAGCCGTTCTGTGCGAACTCCTCGTCGTTTTTCACCTTTGCTCGCAGCGCCAGCGAAACCACCTGCGCAGATCCGGTCTTGCCTGCTATGTCGATGCCCGGAACATGCGCCGAAGGCGCGGTCCCTTCCGGCAACAACACCCGCGACATCGCATCCGTAATGAGCGTCCAGCCATTAGGATCGATGGGCACCTGCTTCACTTCGGTGTATTTCGCCACGTCGATGACCCCAGGTGGCAAATCGTTGGGATTGGTCACGTGCGGCACAACCATCCTGCCGCCCATCGAGATCGCGCTGATCGCGCGCAATAACTGCACGGGCGTGATCGCGATCGCTCCTTGCCCGATGCCGACCGAGATCGTTTCCCCCGCGAACCACTTCTGCTTGAAGTTTTTGATCTTCCACTCTTCCGAGGGCATCACACCGGAGACTTCATTCGGCAGATCGATGCCGGTTTTCTGTCCCAAGCCAAACTGGGTGGCGTATTTCGCGATGCGATCAATCCCAAGTTTTTCGGCCAGCGTGTAAAAGAACACATCACAAGACTGATAGATCGCCCTTTCCAGATCGACTGGCCCGTGCCCGCTCTTGACCCAGCAACCAAATCGCCGACCGTAAAATTCCGCGCTGCCGTGACAATCCACGTGCAGCGTTTGCGCGACGCCTTCCTGCCATCCCGCCGTCGCCATAATGATCTTGAACGTCGATCCGGGCGCGAGCTGCGCCTGAATCGCCTTGTTCAGCAGCGGCTTGTCAGGATCGTTCACCAGCTTGTTCCACTGGTCGCGCGAAACACGCACGGCGAAATCATTGGGATCAAACGTCGGTCCACTCGCCATCGCCAGAATCTCTCCCGTGCGAGGATCCATCGCGACAATCGCACCGTTCTTGCCTTCCAGAGCTTCTTCGGCCGCGATCTGCAGATCGATATCAATGGTCAGTTTCAGTGGCTTGCCGGGAATCGCCTCAGTCTCTCCCAGTCGTCCAACTTCCCGCCCGCGGCTATCAACCAGCGCCTGCCGCGAACCGTTCGTTCCCATCAGGATCGAGTTGTACTGCCGTTCGACACCAGAAATGCCCACGACGTCGCCCGGATTGTAGAGCTCAAACTGCGGCTGATTGAGCATGTCTTCGGTGACTTCACCGACATATCCGATCAGGTGCGCCATGAATCCGTTGCGCGGATACAGGCGGCGATGCGCCATGATCGTGTCGAGTTCCGGCAGTTCGTTGCGATGCGCCTCGATGAACTGCAACTCGTCCGGCGTGATGTCTTCTTTCAGGAAGATCGGTTGATACTGCGGCATCAACGCAAACCGGCGAATGCGCGCCCGCACTTCGTTGGGATCGAGATGCAGGCCTTGCGCGATGAGGTCGGCATCGGCGTTCAGGTCGCGCGTGGAATCGCGCAGCAGAAGGGCGGAAAACGATGGATAGTTGTCGACGATTGTGCGACCTTCGCGATCGAGAATCTTCCCGCGCGGCGCGAGCACGGGCACATTGCGGATACGATTCTTTTCCGCGGCGAGCGAATAGTAGTCGCTCTGCATCACCTGCAGCCGCCACAATCCGTAGGCAAGAATCAGAAAGATGGCAAGGATGATGTATTGCGCCGCGGTCAGGCGCATGGGAGACACTTTTTCGTCGCGGCCGAACATCAGTTGTCAGTGGCCAGTTGCCAGTTGCCAGTTAGAGCCGGTGAGAGCTTCTCGGGCCGCAACGTGTCACTATCCTCGCTTGGATGAGATCGGATTATTAGTATTGTACCGCCTGCATCTGGAGGTCTATTAGTTGGAAGGGTAACCGAAGTCACGAAGTCTAGTCGCTTTTACAAGCCCCTGGCCCCTGCATCAGGTCCTCTGCTTGAACTTATCAAGCACAAAGTACACGATGACGCCCAGGAAACCATTGGCTAACCCGGCCAGGATCCCCTGCCAGAAGCTCCAATGCACCGACATGTTCACCAGGCCGCGCGCCACCATGAAATAGACGGCAGAATGCACCAGATAAAACCCCAGGGTGACCAGCAGCCGGGCGCCGGCATTTTCCAAATCGAGCCTCACGCCCAAAGATGAGGCGCCATAACCGACCACCGTCTTGGCAATCCCGTAAATGCCGATGGGATGGCTACCCAGCATGTCCTGGGCGATTCCGATAACAGCGCCAGTAAACAATCCCGCAATCGGGCTGCGTCGCGCCATGGCGAAGAAGATCGTCACCAGCAAGGGCAAATCCACGTAAACGGCAAAGCTGGGAAAGCGTACCGGCACAAACGCCTGCAGGAAGAGGGCCGCCAGCGGCACCCCGATGGTCACCGGAACGCTGAACCGGTAGACCTCAATCTGCTCCCCAGATGTGTAGGTGATGGGCACGCTAGTGTGGGTTATCGTCCGGGGGAGCGGCGGGTTGGATTACCGGAGGCGGGGTTGCGGGCTTCTGCTCGGTAATCTGCGGCTCCGACCCTTCGGGCTTGGAACCAGACTCCGAGTTGACGGGACTTGCCTGCGGCTGGGAGTTGTCGAGTGTAATTGCAGGCTTCGGCTTGACAGCTTGCTTGGTCGGCAGAGCTGTTGCCGGCGCCGTCTTCGTTCCGACGCCGGCCGCAGCGCCGACGGCTGGAACCTTCGCATTTGTCGCTGACGAGGTTGTGGCCGCACTTTTCGGTTTTGGCGTGCCATTCAAAGTCGTCGTTTTCGGGCCCGTGGCGGGAGCGGTTTCAGCCGGCTTCTCCGGTACTGAAGGCAGTCGCTGCGCAAGGATATCTGCCGCCCTGACGTGCATTCCCTTTTCCTCGGCGGTTGCCTCGCGCTCCTGTTTCTCGACCAACACAAGTACTTCTTCGAGGCGGCTGAGATCGGCAGCAGGCTTGATTTTGATGTTCAGAAACAGGTCTTTTCCGTTGCTGACCTTCGCCACAGTTCCGACCGGCAGACCTTTGGGAAAAATCTGGTCTCCGCCGCTGGTCAGGACGGTCTCGCCCGGCTGCACCTGTTCGTCGCTCATGACGCGCTCGAGCGTGACCTCGCCGCTGGAGTTTCCGCGCAGCACGCCTTGCAATCGCGTCTTCTCGAGGATTGCGCCTACGCCGCTGCTCTGGTCGCTAATCAACAGCACTTGTGCGAGAGAAGGCCAAACCATCAACACTTTGCCAACGATTCCATTCGCGGTGATGACTGCCATGTCGCGCCGGATGCCGTCATTCTCGCCTTTGTCGATGTAAATGACCCGTGAAAGATCGCTGCCGCTCGATCCGATCACCTGTGCAGCAACCGTCTTGGCTACAAATTGTTCCTTGAAGGCGAGCAGATTCTGCAACCGGTGTGCCTGCGCCGCGTCTTCGGTGAGGCGGACCTGCTCCAGTCGCATCTGCTCGATTTGTTCCTTGAGCTCCCGGTTTTCCGCGCGCACGCCGCGGAGATAGAAGTAGTTGTGCCAGAGGTCGCGGCTGCTGCTTTGGACCCACACCAGCGCGCGCTCGAAAGGGCTGAGTGTGCCTACCGCCCAGATGCGGATCAGGCGCGTTTTCTGCATCTCGGGACCGGCCGAGCTTTTGACTTGTACGGCCAATCCCAGCGCCTGCAGAAATAGCACGCCCAGCAGGATAATCAAGTTACGATGTCGGCCGAGGACGGATTCCATAAAACTAGGGGTTAGGGATTAGGGGCCAGGGGTCAGGATTCTTCTGGCCCCTGACCTCTGATCCCTGACCCCTTTGTTATTCAATCGAGATCTTTCTCAGCAGCTTGAAGTCGGAGAGCATCTTGCCGGTGCCCAGCACTACGCTGCACAGAGGATCGTCGGCTATCGAAACGGGCAGTCCGGTTTCTTCCCGAATGCGCTTGTCCAGATTCTTCAACAGAGCGCCCCCGCCAGTCAGCACGATGCCACGGTCGCTGATGTCGGCCGAAAGCTCGGGAGGCGTACGTTCCAGAGCCACGCGAATCGCATTCATAATGGTCGATACGCACTCGCTCAAGGCTTCGCGAATTTCACCGTCATCCACTGTGATCGTCTTGGGCACGCCCTCGATCAGGTTGCGGCCCTTGATCTCCATGGTCAGCGGCTTGTCGAGTTGATGTGCCGAGCCGATCTCCATCTTGATCTGCTCCGCCGTGCGCTCGCCGATCAGCAGGTTATATTTCCGCTTCAGGTAATTCATGATGGCTTCGTCCATCTGATTGCCGGCCATGCGCACGGAACGCGAATAGACGATGCCGCTCAAGGAAATCACTGCGATATCGGTCGTGCCGCCGCCGATATCGACCACCATGTTTCCGCTGGGCTCCGTGATCGGCAGACCGGCGCCGATCGCGGCCACCATCGCCTGCTCGACCAGATGAACTTCACTCGCTTTCGCGCGATAGGCCGAGTCCATGACGGCCCGTTTTTCCACCTGCGTAATCTCCGAAGGCACGCCGATGACGATCCGCGGATGCACCAGCATCTTGCGGTTGTGCGCCTTCTGGATGAAGTAATTCAGCATCTTTTCCGTGACTTTGAAATCGGCGATCACGCCGTCTTTCATGGGCTTGATGGCGACAATGTTGCCCGGCGTGCGGCCCAGCATCTCTTTCGCTTCTTTGCCCACGGCCTCCACTTCACCCGTGTTCTTGTTGATCGCAACGATGGAGGGCTCGTTCACCACGATGCCCTTGCCGCGCGCATAGACGAGTGTGTTGGCCGTGCCCAGATCAATCGCCAGGTCGCTGGAGAAAATGCTGAACAGGGAGCGGAGGTTGTGGTTGCGCGTGGCGCCTGAATGGAATCCGTTGTTTGACATGACGAGTGTTTCCGTTTTCTACAATGCTGCCTGCCCGGAGCCTGTTCCGGGACTCTAATCTCTTCTTGTCAGGGATGCTGTCTCTATTCTACGAGATACCAAGCAACCCTGCTTGCAATCGAAAGTTCGTCTTCGAAGCGCGCCAGTTTCCTGCTGGCTACTGGATGATGATCTTCTTCTGCTGCGTGTTGACGCCGCCCTGCGCCGTCTGCGCGGTTACCGTAATCACCGCCTCTCCGGTCGGCAACGGCGGCGTGAAGTAATGGAACTGTCCGTCGGGCGTGATCATCGGGACTTCGCTGCCGTTCACCATCACCCGAGCTCCAGTCTGCGTCTTGCCCGTTACTTCGATCACGTGCCCATGCTGAATAAATGGATCCAAGTCCAACTCGATCGCTTCCGTTTCCTTGCCCTTGGAAATGATGGTGAAGCGATTCTTCTCGCTCTCCACCGATTCCTTCCCCGTCGCGTCGTAGGACTGCACCATCCAGTAATAGGCACCCTGTCCCAGATTCGTCACCGTGACGGCTGCGGTATTGATCTTTTTGTCAACCAGTGTAGAGGAAAAGTACGGATTGCGGGAGATACGCAGGCGGTAACCAACTGCATTCGCCATCGGGGTCCAGGAAAATTCCACATCCTTCATGGCCTCGCCTGAAGCAAACAGCGGCGCCATATTCGCTGGAGCGATCGGCGTCGGCGGACCAATTTCCTTGGTCTTCTCCAAATGCGACTGCTGGCCGCCCTGGAAGGTCACTTTTTCCCAGTTCGCCAGTTTTACCGTTTCGTTGCCTTTGGTGACCTCGCCGGTTCCTTTCTTCATGATGATTTCGTGCTGGTCGGCCTTGGGATCGTTATGAACCTGCGCCGCCGAGTCAGGAGCCAGTGAGGCGGTCGCTCCCGACACGATGACCTGCGATTTCGAGCCTTGACTGTAGGTTGCAGTCGAGAGGTCGACGGTTCCGGTGCTCACCGCGACTGCCACGTTGGTCTGCTGCTGATCATTCGCAGAGTTTTCCTGAATGACGATCAGAGAATCCTGCTTCACCGTATAACTGGTGCCGTCGTTGAAGACGACTTTCGCCATGCCTTCTGAGCCGGTCTGAACCACGTCGCCTTTTTCCAGAGGAATGTTGTAGTCGGCCGGAACCCAGCTATTGCCACTGCCTTTCTTCACGCGCACCGTGCCATCCAATGCCGTGAAATGCGCCTGCTGCGCGGTCGCGCTCCCTGAACCTGCGGGCGGTGCCATGCCGGCCACGCGTTCCAGCAATCGGCCGAACATGTCGTTCGCTTTCCTCGCCGTGTTCTCGGAAAACTGCGGAAACGTGAAGCGAACTGCCACCACAAACACGACCACGACCGCTGTGATCATCAGGATCAGGCTGCGATATGTAACCGTCGTCCACGCGACGTGGATTCCCGGTTTGCGCTCGTCAGAAGACACTTTGGCTGAGAAACCTTATTAGAAGTCGGCGAATCTGCGCTAAAAGAAAACGGTAGCACAAGAAAATGCGAGGAAAAACAAGGGAATAGGCTCGCGAAGTTACCGAAGTGCGAGGCGGGTTCCAGGGTTGGTGTTGATGAACTTGATCCCGCTGAACAGATGACAGAGGGTACCAGGAAGGCTATGCTGAATGGTCCTAATGGCCACCGTGACCCAGCCTGTGGCGGCTCCGCCCCGCAATGAAGTAAACCTTCTCTCTTCCAGCATGGCAATCGTGTGGGCGATCGCCGCGGCCAAACTCGCCTTCCACATCTATTTCAACAACCGCTACGGCTACTTCGTTGATGAATTCGACTACATGTCTTGCGGCGACCACCTGCAATGGGGATACGTCGACCAGCCGCCGCTGATTCCCTTCCTCACCCACCTCAGCCGAGCCGTGCTGGGCGACTCGCTCCGGGCCATCCGCTTTGTTCCCGCGCTCGCCTCGTCCTTGCTTGTCGTGCAGACTGCCGTTCTTGTACGCGAACTTGGTGGCCGCCGTTATGCGCAAATCGTCAGCGCTGTGTCGATCGTTATTGCCGGAATGTATCTCTCGAACGCGAGCCTGCTTGGCACCAACTGCCTCGAGCCCAACTTGTGGATGGGATGCGTGTACTTCCTGATCCTCACCATTAACAGAGGCGATCCGCGCTACTGGCTTGGATTTGGCATCGTCGCCGGCATCGGTCTGGAAGAAAAGTATTCGATCCTCGTCTTCGGCGTGGGTATTGTCCTCGCACTTCTGTTGACTCCGCAGCGCCGCTTCTTCCTGAGCAAGTGGTTCTGGCTTGGCGGCCTTGCCGCATTTCTCATTTTCCTGCCCAATCTGCTCTGGAACATCCACTACGACTGGCCCTTCGTGCAACTCATGCGCAACATACGAGCCGATGGGCGCGACGTCGTCTTCGGCCCGGTTCCCTATTTAATGCAACAGGTAATGATCATCAATCCCCTGAATGCGGTGGTCTGGATCGTCGGTTTGATCGCGCTGTTTGCGTCACCTCTGCTTCGTCCATACCGGCTTCTCGGCTGGTGCTATATCACCTGTTACGCGATCTTTTTTGCGCTGCACGGGAAGAACTATTACCTCGCTCCGGTTTACCCCGTACTGCTGGCGGCAGGTGCGGTGCGCATCGAGTCTTTCATCGATAACCTCCAGTCGGCGGCGGCGCGACAGTCGTGGAAGCGCGCCGTTGTCATCTCGCTGCTTGTCAGTGGCGCGGTTGGCCTGCCCATGTCAGTTCCAGTGCTTTCACCTCAGCATTTCGTAACGTACATGCGGTACAACCACATCGATTTGGCCAAGACCGAGCATTTCAGCGATGTCTCTCCCCTGCCGCAGTGGTATTCCGACCAGTTTGGATGGAAAGAAATCGCCGACGAGGCGGTCATCGCATGGAACCGCATTCCGGCCGGGGAACGCGCCGGTTGTGGCATCTTCGCCCAGTTCTACGCCCCCGCCGGTGCGATCGATTTTTTTGACCGCAAGCTCGGCCTTCCCCCCGTGATCAGCGGCGACCGCACCTTTTGGCTCTGGGGTACGCGCGGCTATTCCGGTAGCTGCATGATCGTGGTCGGCGATCGCAAAGAAGTCCTGGAGCGCTATTACTCTGATGTGGAATTTGTCGCTCGCTCTGCACCAAATCCGTATGCGCTGCGACAGGAAATTCCATTCTTCATCTGCAGGGGCAAGAAGTTCGAATCTCTGGCGAAGATCTGGCCGAGCCTGAAGCACTGGCGCTAATCTAGCCGTCGTCGTTCGTGAGGCGTCATCCCGAACGGCCCGCGCTGTCAGGTAGACCCTCGGCTTAAGCCGAGGGCGGCGAAGCCGCGGGCGGAGGGATCTCGCGTGAAGTGTAAATGGCCCGCGCGAGATAGAGAAAGTCAGGTTCAATTTAATGCCACCGCGCCCCCTCGCCTTGCCGCTCCCTCTCCGCAGGTTGTAGCATCAAACTCTAGGCATTCATTAGGAGACATTTATGGCGACCGATACCCTGGCGACTCCCGCCGGCCTCAGCGATAGTCAGACTCGAGTTTTCAAGAACTTCATCGACGGCGACTGGGTCGACTCGTCCAGCGGGGGGACTTTCGAAAACCGCAATCCCGCCGACACCCGCGACCTGGTTGGGATCTTCCAGAAATCGAACCGCGACGACGTCAACGCCGCCGTCGACGCCGCCAAGCGCGCCTTCGCCAAGTGGCGGCTCGTGCCGGCTCCGCGACGGGCCGAAATTGTCTTTCGCGCAGCCGAGATTCTGATTGAACGCAAGGAAGATTACGCACGCGACATGACCCGCGAAATGGGCAAGGTGTTGGCCGAAACTCGAGGCGACGTGCAGGAAGCCATCGACGCCGCATACTACAACGCCGGTGAAGGCCGGCGCCTCTTCGGTCCGACCGTTCCATCCGAGATGCCGAACAAGTTCGCCATGGCCGTGCGCCAGCCCCTCGGCGTCTGCGGCATGATCACGCCCTGGAACTTCCCCATGGCAATTTCTTCGTGGAAGCTGCTGCCGGCAGTTGTCTGCGGCAATACCTGCGTGATCAAACCTGCCCAGGACACTCCGCTTTCCACCTTCAACTTAGTTCGCGCACTCGCCGACGCCGGCCTTCCCAAAGGCGTGATCAACGTCGTGACCGGATTCGGCGCAGAAGTCGGTACGCCGATCGCCGAGCATCCGGATGTGCGCGCGGTTTCACTTACCGGATCGTCGGCTGTCGGCAAGATTATCGGCGGAATCGCGGCCCAGAGTTTCAAGCACTGCTCGCTCGAACTTGGTGGCAAGAATCCGATGATTGTGCTCGACGACGCCAACCTCGACCTCGCCATCGAAGGCGGCCTGTGGGGCGCGTTCGGCACCACCGGACAGCGCTGCACCGCCACCAGCCGCATGATCGTGCAGAAGGGCATCTACCGTGAGTTCGTCGAACGGCTCGTTGCCCGTGCCAAGAACCTGAAAGTCGGAAACGGTCTCGACGAGTCGGTGCAGATGGGCCCGGCGATCAATCAGAAGCAACTGGAAACCGATCTCAGCTACGTGGAGATCGGCCGCAACGAAGGCGCGAAGCTCATGTGCGGCGGCAATCGGCTCGACAAAGGCGAATATCAGCACGGCTGGTTTATGGAGCCGACCGTGTTCACCGAGGTCGATCCCAAGATGCGCATTGCGCAGGAAGAAATTTTCGGTCCTGTCGTCGCCGTGATTCCTTGCGACGGGATGGAGGACGCAGTCGAGATCGCCAACGGCATCGAGTACGGGCTCTCGTCTGCCATCTACACCAAAGACGTCAACAAGGCTTTCACGGCCATTCGCGACCTGTACGCCGGAATCACCTACATCAACGCTCCCACAATCGGTGCGGAAGTGCATCTGCCGTTCGGCGGCACCAAAGCCACCGGCAATGGACACCGCGAGGGCGGCATCGGCGCCATCGACTTCTATACCGAATGGAAGTCAGTGTATGTGGATTACTCCGACAAACTGCAGAAGGCCCAGATCGACCGCGAAGACTAAACTCCAGTCAGTTCGAATGGGTTTGAAAGGGCGCGGCTTTAGCCGCGCCGCCCCGTTTGCAAACGTTCCGGGGCTTTAGCCCCTGAACGCCGAATTTCCGCGGCGTAGCCCATCTGTCGCTCTGCCCATTCTTCCCCGAGTACCTCGGTAATCTTGTGGCGTCACCATTGTGTCCGTACCTTTTGGGCTGGGTTCCAATCTTCCGGAACAGGTATAACTATGTTCGTCCGAAGTCCGCGCGCGAAGCGGTCCGCATGGCTGGCGTCGGCCCTACTGTTTCCCGCGCTCCTAGCCCTCGCTTTCGTCCCAACTTCTTTCGCCCAGAAAGTTCCCACGAATGGTCGCAAAATCGTAACCTTCGTAAAGCCGGAATATCCACCGATGCTGAAGGCAATGCACATCGAAGGCATCGTCCGGTTGACGGCTGTCGTCCTTCCCAATGGCAATGTGGCCGCCGTGGAAGTGAAGGGTGGAAATCCGATTCTGGTCGAAAACGCCGTTAAGGCGGTCAAAACCTGGAAGTACGCCGCAGGACCGGCTCAGACCGATGAAGAGATAGCTCTCGATTTCGGCAAGTAAACTTCGCTTCCCCTTCTGAATTTCCCCTTTTCCTCTTCCCTGCGGTTAGAATTTCTCCATGCCGCTTACCCAATCGCGCGAGATTGCCGCTGCCAGCCGCCTTCAGAACGTCCGGTACGCCATTCGCGACCTGGCCTGCGTCGCCGACGAAGTCATTCAGCAAGGCCACAAGGTTCTCCCGCTGAATGTGGGCGATCCCTTGAATTTCGATTTCCAGACGCCGCCGCACATCATCGAGGCCGTCTACAAAGCCATGCGCGATGGCAAGAACGGATACGCTCCCTCGCCAGGCATTCCTGAAGCGCTCGACGCAGTTCGCGGCGAGGCCGCGCGCAAGGAGATCACTACAGTACGCGACGTTTTCGTTACCTTAGGCGTGAGTGAAACCGTCGACCTATGCTTGACCGCGCTGCTCAATGATGGCGAAGACCTGCTCACGCCCAAGCCGGACTATCCGCTCTACTCAGCCGTGTTGTGCAAGCTGGGAGTGCGGCTCAATGCCTACGACCTGAATGAAGAGGACGGATGGCAGCCGGAACTGGCTGACATCGAGCGCAAACTGACTCCCCGAACGCGCGGCATCGTGCTGATCAATCCGAATAATCCCACGGGCTCGCTGTGCACGCGGCAGATTCTGGAGCAAGTCGCAGAACTGGCACGGCGGCACAATCTCATCGTCTTTTCCGACGAAATCTACGACAAGCTAATCCTTGAGGACACGCCGCACGTCGCGTTCGCTTCCGTCGCGCCCGATGTGCCTTGCGTCACCTTCGGCGGCATGTCGAAAAACTATCTTGTCCCCGGATGGCGCGTCGGCTGGGGGATCGTTTCCGGCGATGCCGCAGCGGTCAAGACTTATACCGAAGGCGTGCACCGCCTGCTGCGCGCGCGCCTGTGCGCGAATCATCCCGAACAATACGCGATCAAAGCGGCACTCGAAGGCCCGCAGGATCATCTCGTCGAAGTGAAGCGCAAGCTGTGCTCCCGCCGCGATCTTACCCAGAAGTGGTGCGAATCCACGCCGCGAGTGAGTTGTGTCGCGCCGCGGGGGGCTTTTTATGCTTACCCCAAAATCGACATCCCGGAAAGTGATGAAGTCTTCGTGAAGGAACTGATTCGCCAGAAGCATGTGATGGTCGTCCACGGCTCCGGCTTCGGCCAGAAGCCGGGCACGCAGCACTTCCGTATTGTGTTCCTTCCTGATGAGGCGACCTTGACGAAAGCGTACGCGGGCATCGCGGAGTTCTTGCGCGAGAGGTATCGATAGAGACCGGAGTTCGTATGCCGTTCGGGCGCTTTCTCTCGATCGCAATTGCCTCATTGCTCTGCGCAGCCGCAGCTTTCGGCTGTTCTATGGCGGGCTGCCTGAACGATGGGGATGAACTGCGCCCGACCTTCACGATATTGGTCACGCACGCCGAGAAACCGCTGGCCGGCGTCTCGTTTCATATCATTGCAAAAGGCACGGAACGGTTTTCAGGAACTACAGATGAAGCGGGAATCGTGCGCGTCGAGAAACTCACGCCGGGACTATATTGGCTGAACGGCGAGATTCTTGGAACCGGGGTTGCCTACACGTGTTTCCATGTCAGCCTCAGGCCCTCGAGAACAGCGAAGAGGACATTGACCTACAAATGGGGCGATGACGCAACATCGACCAGCCGAATCGCGGGAGTCCTCGTCGATTCGCAGCCAGGTAAGGGTGGTACTCCTATTTGGAACCTAATCCACCGAACCGACGTCCCGATTGTTGGCGCTAGCCTAAAGCTCCAAGATCCAATTACCGGAGCCAATTACGTTGCCAGTTCAGACCGAGACGGAAAGTTCTCTTTCGAAGCATTGCCAGACGGAATATACGTCATGCACATTGAAGGCGGGGTGGCGGGCGATCGTGGCTACGACGCGACGGACGAAGTAATAAGCCTCGACGCCAGTGCCTCCCATAATTGGCTGGAGTTCAGGAGAAGAGAGGCAGGTGGGGGAAGTTGCGGCGGGACGGAGTTGGAGCTGAAGAACAATTGAAGATTAAGCCCTTATGACCATGGTATAATGACCATGATCACAAGCTCATGAAAACTAGAACCATACCCGCCGGCAAATTCAAGGCCCAATGCCTCGCCATCATGGACGAGGTCGCCGCCAAGCGCCAAGCCATCGTGATCACTAAGCGTGGCAAGCCCGTCGCCAAGCTCGTCCCGGTCGAGAAGCAGAAGGACGACATTTTTGGCTTCTTCAAAAGTAAGGGCACAATCGAGATCAAGGGAGACATCGTCTCCCCGGCGTTCACTCCCGAAGAGTGGGGCGATCTCTATTGATCTTGCTTGACACGCATGTCGTGATCTGTCTCGCGCAGGACTACGACCGCATATCTCCAAAGGCGCAGTCGGCAATCGAAGAAGCGCGCCAGAAGGGCCGCGGTGTGGCGATTTGTGGCGTCACATTGGTCGAAATTGCCCGGATTGCAAGTCACGGACGAATTCGCCTCACTCCCAACGTGGAAACGTTTCTGTCCGATGTGGAGCGCACCTTGGTCGTGCTTCCGATCACCGCCTTGATCGCGTTGCAATCTGCCGCGCTGCCCGCAGGTTATCCCAGAGATCCGGTGGACCGCATTATCGGCGCAACAGCTTTGATCGAAGATATCCCACTTGTGACCGCTGACGCGCAGATCCGCAAATCACGCGCGGTTCGCACAATCTGGTAAGCAGCCCGTCAGTAGATCCCTGGTATCACCGCCGGCACGTGGCAGGCATACTTCTCGAACTGTTCGCCAAACGCGGACCTCAACAATTTCTCCTCGCTCCGGATGCGAATCACGAGCCCCACGACAAAGACAACGATCGCAATGATCAGCGCGATCCAATGCTCCAGAGCCAGCCCGGTGGCGATCAGCATGCCGAGCATTCCCGTGTAAATCGGATTGCGAATGTAGGCATACGGACCCTCGGTAATCAGCTTGTGACCTTCGACAAGCCTCGCCTGCAGAGCCCACTGCTTGCCCAGCGTACGGACCGCCGATTCGATCAGCCATCCTGATGCGGCCGCAATCCCTATCGCGGCAACCGCAAATACCACTCCGACAGATCCCGAAAGAAACGCCACCGGAGGCAAGAACGGCTGCCAGGGCGGTTGGAAGAAAACCAGAAAATAACCGCACATCTGCAGAAACATGCCCAGCATGGCGGATGGAGCGCGTTTAGCCTCCGCGGCTTTCGGAGGCCGCTTGCGAAATACGAACACGCCTACAAAAAACAACCAACACAAAACCACGCCCGCAACAGTAATCAGCGCCAGTCGAGTGGGAGCCGGCATCTGGCAACCTCAGCGGTGCTAATCTACCATCCTCGAGTTCCCCGAGTTAGGTAATCGGTTCCGAAACTGAGGTGTCTTCCTCTTTCTTCCCAAATCTGCTTAAATCAATTTGCAACGGCACGGGGCGTGCTGTGTTCGTAAGATTGTGGTCGATATCCACTCCCACATCCTGCCCGCAATAGACGACGGCCCGAAATCCTGGGACGTGAGCGTGGCCATGTGCCGCGCCGCGGCTGCCGACGGCATCACGCACATGGTGGCCACGCCCCATGCCAACGATCGCTACGCCTACGACCGTGAGTATCTGCAGGGGGTTGTCGCCGAGTTGCAGAACCGAGTGGGAGCTTCTCCGAAAATTCTGCTCGGCTGCGATTTTCATCTGTCCTACGACAATGTGCAGGACGCGCTCGCCCATCCGGCGCGTTACGTCATCGCGGACACCCGCTATCTGCTGGTCGAGTTCAGCAATTACAGCATCCCGCACCAGATCACCGAATCGTTCTACAAACTGGCCGATATCGGCATCACAGTGATCCTGACGCATCCTGAGCGGAATCCGATTCTCCGCGACAATCCGCAACGAGTGCTCGAATGGGTGGAGCAGGGCAGCATCGTGCAGGTCACCGGCTCGTCCCTCACCGGCTTCTGGGGAGAACGGGTGCGCCGCGCCGCGCTGTGGCTCTTCGAACATCAGGCTGTCCATGTGCTCGCTACCGACGCGCATGATATGGAAAAGCGTGTTCCGATACTCTCCTCAGCAAGCGAGACGGCTGCCGACCTTTTCGGTGAAGAAGTCGCCGAGGCCCTGGTGGAAGCGAACCCGCGCGCCATCATCGAAAATCAGCCGCTTCCATATTTTCCTGATCCTGTGGCGGCGAGTTCCAAGAAGCGCAGCAATTAGCAACTCGCAGGTATCAATTCAACAATTGGCAAAGGCTAAATGCTAATTGCTAACTGCGGGTTTTTCACTGCGGGCTGGATGAAGACGAATTCGACGACGGGGCAGATGGCGGAGCCGTGGGTGCTGGTGGATCGGAGGTCGGCGTTGCGCTCTGTGAGGTTGGGGGAACGGGATCAGCCTTCGGACGATCGGGCACGGTGGTCATGGCGCTTTCCGGATTCAGCAGGTGATCCTTGCTCGGCCCCAGCCCCAATTTGATCAGCGCCCGCGAATCTGGAACGGTTTTGCTCTGCCAGCCGTTGTCGGCCTGATAGCGACGCATGGCTTCTTCACTGGCTTGATTCCAGGTTCCGGTCGCTTCGCCTTTCAGGTAATGCTCGCGGATCAGTGCTTCCTGAATGGCCTGCGCCCGCTCGGAATCAATCTTCTGCTGGCCGCGCACTTTTGACGATTTTTTCTTTCGGGAAGAATGCTTGGTGGTGTGATGCTTCGCTGTAACGGACTTGTCAGGGCCGGGCGAAGGCGTTGCGGTCTTCGTGGAATCTTGCGCGCCAGCCGCCGCAGCCAGCAGACAAAGCACGCCCACAGCTCCAAAGCTTCGAATTGTGGCTGCGCATCGCCTCATCAGAAAAAGCAATCGCCCAATCAGCTCTCGCACTGTAATCATCTTCGATCTCAGAGTACAGTGCCAGATCCGATTGGGCGAAATGCCATTACGGAAGTGTACCGGCCAGAAAGATCGTGCCGTCCTGTCGAGAAGTGCCGCGCTGCCGTACCAGGAAGACTACATCCTGGCCGCTCTTCAGGTTCGACTCGATCTTCGCAAAATCATCTTCGCTGTTTACCGGCTGCTTGTTCACCTCCAGGATAATGTCGCCGCGGCCCAGATTCACGTCCTCTGCAAACGAGCCCGGCTTCACATCCTGCACGATCACGCCTTTCCCGGCCGGAATGTCGAGGCGGTCTGCCATCTCCGGCGTTACTTTACGCACAGTCACTCCGAACCTGCTTGGCTTGGGAGCGTTCTCGTCTTCGTTTTCCTGCTCATCGCCCAGGCGCGCCGCGAAGAGTTTGGCACGATCCGCGATGGTGACCGAGGCTTCCTGCTGCTTGCCATTGCGCAGGAATCCCAGGTTCACTTTCGATCCGGGCTTGCGCGACGCGATGTCGGCCACCAATTCAGATCCCTTGCTGACCTTCTTGCCATCAACCGTAGTGATCGTGTCGCCAACCTTCAGTCCTGCCTGATCAGCCGGGCTTCCAGCGACGACGCTCGAAACCGTAACTCCGGTTCCAGAGCCGTAGACGCGGGCAATCGCCGGATTCTCGACGGCGTCAAACATGATGCCGATCGATCCGCGTGAAACTTTATGCTCGGGACCGGTCAGCTGGTTATAGACATCGACCACGGTCTTCGACGGAAGTGCGAATCCGATGCCCGCATACGCGTTGGTCTCGCTCAGAATCGCCGTGTTGATTCCAATGACCTCGCCATTCATATTGACCAGCGGCCCGCCGGAATTGCCAGGATTGATCGCTGCATCGGTCTGGATGAACGTCTGAAACTGCCGCCCGGGAACAATGTCGCGGCCTTTGGCGGAAACAATTCCCGCCGTCACCGTTCCGGCCTGCCCGAAGGGACTGCCTATCGCCAGTACCCAATCTCCCACCTGCATGCCGTCGGAGTTGCCCATCTTGGCAGCGGGCAGTGCGTGCTCCACGTCTACCTTGATGACTGCTAAATCCGTTTCGCCATCGGTTCCGATCACCTTGGCATCGTGCTGCACGCCTGGCGGATCATCCTGGAAGCGCACCCGAATGCGGTCTGCCTTCTCGACCACGTGACGATTGGTGACGATGTATCCCTTCGGATCCACCACTACGCCCGAACCCAGCGAGCGCTCTCGGATCGCTCCTCCATCCGCACCGCCGTCCGGACCGCCTGGCGCGCCAAAGAAGTGATTGAAGAAGTCTTCCATGCCGCCGCCATCGTCGTCATCGCCTCCGCTGTTTCCACCCCGGCGCCGGCGAACGTTCTTGATCGTCGATTCAGTATTGATGTTGACGACGCTCGGCTCGAGCTGCTTGGCGATTTGCGAAAAGGCGCTCGACATCTGCTGCGGCGAGGGCAAGGTCAGCGGCGTTGCCGTATCGCTCTTCTGCCCCTCTTTGCCCTTCACACCCTGGGAGATGACGGTCCCAATCAGTATGCCGAGTGTCAGCGTGAGCAAAATGCTCAGCGTGTATGCCCAGCCGTGAGCCTTCATGCGCACCCACATTGCGCCCATAAGTCTACATTCCTCCGAAACTCATACGCCTTTATAGTATACCCATTACGCGATAATGGCCGGACTGCCGATTGGCGGATGACGACGAGACCGAACTCTCGTTGGTTAGACGCACAAAACCGTGAATTCGTTTGATGCGTATAAAGACCTGCAAGGTCAGGATCGGCTCCTTTTCCCGTTTTTCACCGCAGCTCGGCATCCGAGGCGCGGGGTGACAAACAGCTTGACATTGAGATCGCGCGGCGTATGTTGGGACAACCCCCAAACATTTGCCTGATTTCCCCAGGAGGAGCCCCATGGTTGCCAGACAACTCAGCCTTGGGACACTGCGGCCGTTGCAGGCAGCAATCTTGCCCCAGCATGCGCACAACGCTCTGTGCGGAACATCTCGCCTCGTAATTTGCGGTTTTCTGCTGGCAATTCTCGGCTTCTTCCTGCCGCCCGCAGCGGAAGCGACTTTGGGAAAATCCCAGGAGCAAATTGCCAAGGTCGCCGCCGGGCTGCATCTCGAGAAATCCGAAACGCAATCCGCGCACGGTTACTCCGTGAGGATTCTTTCCTCCAGTGATCTGACAGTTAAGGAGTACGTAAACCCGACGACGAAGATGGTCTTCGGAGTTACCTGGCACGGAACCCGCATGCCAGATCTAAAACTGCTGCTCGGATTTGATCCCGCTACCCTGCGACAAAAGGGCGCATATCAACCCCTGCATCACAGCACGATTGAAACTCCGACACTGCAACTGGAGATGGGTGGTCACGTGGGCCTCTACCTGGGCCGGGCGATTCGCCGCGACCTGGTCCCTGCCGGTGTCGACGCATCGGAGGTCAAGCCGTGATGCGGACTCGTTCCCGCCCACTCCTTCCGGCGTTCGGCACATTGCTGACTCTCGCTCTGCTCCTTTGCTTGTTGTCGTGCCAGCAGGGCTGTCCGATTGTGAAGGCGGTGCTCCCCAACTATGTCCCGATCGTGGTCGGTTCCACGATTTCTCCATTCACCCAACCGAACATTCCGTTTGTTTCAGTTACGATTTGCGCGCCGGGCACGACCAATTGCCAGACCATCAACAACATTCAGTTGGACACCGGGAGTCCAGGTCTGCGGATTTTCAAGCAAGCCTTGAGCATAAGTCTACCCGCAGAACAGTCTGGAGGTAACCCGGTTGGCGAGTGCATCCCCTTCGCAGTTATGAACGCGTGGGGATCGGTGGCGACTGCGTCGGTGACCCTGGGCAGTGAGCCGCCACTAACCGTCCCCGTTCAAATTATCGACTCGAATTTCGGGACCTCTTCGCCGCCCGATGCCTGCAGCTCGGGGAATTTCACAGCGCCTGATGAAATGAGCGCCAACGGTCTGCTCGGTGTGATGCCCAGTCAATCGGACAGCGCTTTTGCGACCTACTACACGTGCCCAAACGGCAGTTGCACATCCTTCACTCAAAATGCCTCTCAGACGGTTCAGAATCCCGTCTTTTTGCTGCCCCAGGACAACAATGGTGTTTTCGTATATCTCGACGGTGTTTCGGATCAAGGCGCGCCGCAGGCCTACGGCTCGCTCGTCTTAGGTATCAATACCTCGCCGAATAACGACCCGAACTTCATATCGTCTGGCAGCCCGTATAAGTGCCTTAAATCAAGTAGCATGAGTTTCAATACGATGTACGCGGGGCAGAACCTGCCGCTGTCGTTTGTCGATAGCGGCTCTAATATGCTGTTTTTCCCGGACTCCACACTCAAGAAGTGCCTGGGAATTTTTGTCGACACCTATTGTCCGACTTCCACCGTTGGTGAATCGGCTACGCTGAGCGACAGTTCGGGAACTTCCGCGCAAGTGAATTTTCTGATCGGCAGCCCGTTGATAGGCGTTGGCAACTTTGCGTTCGACGACCTGGGTGCAACGCAGCCGCCATTAATTCCGGGATTTGACTGGGGACTGCCCTTCTTTTATAGCCGCAGCATCTTTATCGCCTACGGTTCTTCCTCGTCGCAGGTGTGCGGTTCTGGCGGGATCTCCGCCCCCGAGTGGGGCTTTGCGCCGCTTCCCCGGGATCCCTCCCCGTAGCTTATGAAGATCGCGGAGGAAAGTCGTCCGATTTTGGTAGGCCTACTTCGCTTCGTAAACCGTCTTCCCGCCGACCACCGTGCGCAGAACTTTTGTCGCCAGGAGTTTCTCGGGGGAGGTCGACGTGATGTCCCGGTCAAGTACTACGAAGTCAGCCAGCATGCCGGGTACCAGCCTGCCTTTTTCCTTCTCCTCGAATTCCGCGAATGCTGAGCCAGTCGTGTAGGCGGCGATCGCCTGATCCATGGTGAGCCGCTGCTCGGGAAAGTACTCCTGCTTCCCGTTCTCGCTCTTGCGGGTCACCGCCGAGTAGAGGCCGCGAAACGGCGTAACCGGTTCCACGGGGTAATCCGTGCCGAAGGCCAGCATCACTCCTTTATTCAGAAAAGCCAGCCACGCATAGGATGTTGCCGCGCGCTTCGGCCCCAAACGGTCCGGCGCCCAGCGCATGTCCGTAAGCAGATGATTGGGCTGCATCGAAGCGATCACCTTCAACTGCTTGAACTGTGCGATCTGCGCCGGAGTAGTGACCTGGGCGTGCTCAACTCTCAGCCGATAATCATCGCCGCCATTGGCCGACTTCACTTTCGCTTCCCTTGCAGCTTTTTCCGCCTCGGAAAATGCGTCGAGGGCCATCTGCACACCCTTGTCGCCGATGGCGTGAAATCCAATCTGAAAGCCCGCCAGCACGCGCTCTTTGGTCATGTCGTTCAATTTCGCAGGGTCGTACCGAGGCAAGCCGGAATTTTTCGGATCGTCGGAGTACGGTTCCAGCATGGCCGCCGTGTGCGATCCCAGCGAGCCATCCATGAATCCTTTCAGCATTCCGGTATGCAGCATCAGATCGCTCTGCGGATGCGAATCCCGCTTCTTCGTTAACTCCTCCACGGTCGCATCGAACGGCAGCCACTCAGAGATGCGTGCGGTCAGCTTGCCTTCTTTTTCCAGCTCCTCGTAGATCTGGAAGTTTTCCCACGCGGGCGAATAGTCCTGAGCCGAAGTCACGCCATGCTCGGCGAGATCGGCCAGCGCGAGTTCGAGGCCCTGTCGTCGCTGGTCGTGGGTTGGCTTCGGGATCACTTGCGTAACCGCGGTCTGCGCTGTCTCACGCAGGATGCCGGTCGGCTCGCCGTTTTCATTGCGGTCGATATGGCCGCCTTGCGGATCGCGGCTGGCCAGAGTGATGCTGCCCAATTGCAAGGCGCGGGTATTGGCCACGGCGATATGCCCATCGATGCGCTCCAGAAACACCGGGTGTCCGTTCGACACTTCATCCAGATCCCAACGCGTCGGCGTCGCCTTTACGGGCCACAGAGTCTCGTCCCAACCGCCGCCTGTAATCCATTCGCCGGGTTTTGACGAGTCGACTTTCTTCTGCAGACGTGTGCGCAACTCATCGAGCGACTTCACGCCGGTAAGATCCACGCTCAGCTTCATCGCTCCCGCGTCGTCGAGATGCAGGTGTGCATCGTTGAATCCCGCCATGACGAAGTGCCCGCCAAGATCGACGACCTGGGTATCCGGCCCTTTCATCTTGTCGATGTCGACAGTTTTTCCGACTCCGAGAATGCGGTCTCGCTTCACCGCAATCGCCTCTTCGCGAAGAATGGAACTGAACTGGCTGTTAGCGGGCACTCCGGTGTAAACGTTCGCATGCACGAAGAGGATGTCGGCCTTGGGCTTCGCATCGGCCGATGGCGGAGTGCTGTTCTGCCCAGCGCTGAAAGCCGCGACCAGCAAGCAAACCACCGCGCTGCATATTGCGAAACCCAGACTCGCTCTCCCGATCAGGTTCATTCTCCCACCCCCGCCAGTGCCAGCATGGTCAGTAGAATTCGCTTCAAAGCTAACTCGCGTCCGTTCGAATCGAACCACTCCTGTAGCGTATGCGCGCCGCCGCCCGAGCCTCCGCCACCAATGGCAACGGCTTCGAGTCCCAGGGACAGGGGAATGTTGGCGTCAGTCGATGCGCGCTGCACCTGGGCTGCATTGGAAAGTTGCGCGTCCACCGCGCGCACTACCTGCAAAATCCGCGCCCTGGAATTCAACTCACCGGCCGGGCGGTTCCCGATCACCACAACTTCGCAGTTCACGCCCGACGGCCGCTTCTGCGCCGCTGATCGCATCTCGGCCGCCATAGTTTCATCTTCCACCGCGCGGTTCAGGGCCAGGCGCAACGAATGCTCGAGACGCTCCATCTCCGTCATCGACGTCGAGCGAATGTCGACCTTCATGCTGGCGGATTCGGGAATCGAATTCACCGAGGTCCCACCGCGAATCACCCCGATGTTGAAGGTCGTCTTGGGACTGCTAGGAACCGCCGTCGCCGCAAATGTCTCAATCGCCTTAGCCAGAATTACGATGGGATTCGGCGCGCCGAAATCGCTCCACGAATGTCCGCCCGGTCCGCGCACGATGACTTCAAAGCGGCGGCTGCCCAAAGCCTCAGCCACGATCGTGTCCGCACCGGCGCCATCAAGCACGAGCGTGTAGGCAATCGAATCTTTCCAGCGCAGCGTCGAAAAAATGTGGCGCATGCCGCGCAGATCGCCCTCGCCTTCTTCGCCCACATTGCCGATGAATACAAACGGGAGCGCGTGACGAATGCGCACTGAGCGCAACAACGCCGCGATCGCCAGCATCGCCACGACTCCCGCTCCGTTGTCGGAAACTCCAGGCCCATAAATCCGGCTTCCTTGCTGTCGGATATTCAGCGGCGTATTGGCGGGAAAGACGGTATCGATGTGCGCGCTGAGCGCGACGTAGCGCCGGCCGAACCCAGGATGCGTGCCGAAGACATTCCCGACGTCGTCCATCCGAACATCGTCAAGGCCGATCTCGCGAAAGCGCTCGGCCAGCCAGGCCCCGCGCGCCGACTCGCCAAACGGCGGCGCGGCCACCCGCGACATTTCCATTTGCCATTGAAGTAGTTGCGGCTCCTGCGTGCGAAACCAGTTGAACGCTGACCGCACTTCGGGTGCAGCCGCCAGACGCGCCACCTCCTGCTGCACCGAAGGCGCAAGCTCGGCCAGGTCCGGGCGCGGGGGATTGGGGCTCATGAGACTTATGCGTCAGTGTACAACGCGTGGGAAGCGCTTGGGCATTAGCCGGAGTGGTGCGGTGAAATGATGATCTCGGCTTCAGAGGGCGTCATCCCGAAGGACCGCATTTTCACCGGCGGGCCGAGGGATCTCGCGCGCACTACCCAGTCCGGATTACCCCCAACGGCTTTAGCCGACGGTGCTCGGTGACAATCCCGCTCTCTGCTCCACGGCCTCGACCAGCTTTTCCGTCGCCGGAACTGCAATCCCATGCCGGCGGGCACCGCGCAGAATCGGTCCTGCGATCGCGTCGAGTTCCGGCGGATTGCCCTTCTCGACATCTTTCTGCATCGAGCTGCGCATGCGGACTTTGCCCATCGCCATGGCTCCGACAATCACCGTTTCCGCACTCAGCTTCGCTCCTTCCGCCACGGCTACGGCACACGTCTCACGAATGCACGACAATCCCATGTCGCGCCAGTGGGGATCGGAAAAAATTTCATCGGTGGTTTTGTCGGCGGCAGTGCTCGTCAACGCAAACGGAGCCAGAAACGCCAGCTTGCTCCACATCAGCGTTGGTTCGTGATCGATGAACTGGCACTGAAAGCCGAGTTGCTGCAACTCTCCCAGAGTGCCTTCCAAAAGCGGACGTCCGGCCGACGATACATTTAGCCGCGCAAACGGTGAGCGATGAACGATGTGGCCGGCAGCTACTCGCTCGGTTTCACCCGCTATGGTAGCCGGAATTATTTTTTCGTTCCCATACTTCGATCGCAACAAGGCGACGTGATCAATGCCGTTGAGCAGGGGAACGACCGCCTTGACAGATTCAGGATGAGTAATCGCGGCGAGCGCAGCGTCCAACTGCGTTGCCTTGACCGTCAGCCAGAGCACATCAACCGCGGGTACTTCGGCAAGAACCCAAAAGTCTGCCTCGTAATTGCCAAACGGACTCTCGAGGCGGAGGTGCCTCGGGTATTGGTCCACCACCTCCGGCTTAACCACGAGCGTTACGGGAAAACCGCAACGTCCCAGGCTGGCACCGATGAGACCGCCGACTCCGCCGACTCCGAGAATCGCATGTCGCAATTGTTCAGGCATAGATCAAACCGTTTTCGCGGGAATGCACTCCAGAATCTCGGCCTCGCTCAGCGTGTGATCGCTCTGCTTGGCTCGCCGATAGATTCGCTCGACAACTTCATCCGATGCACTGATCCCGTGCCTTTCCAGCCAGAACAGCACATTCGATTTTCCACTCATCGGGCCGATGTCGATGATCTGATCCAGCCCGAAAACATGCGACGGCACACCGGAATATACCGTATTGGCCAGCACGACATCGTTCTTGTGATACGCCTTGATGATCGCTGCCGCGTGCACGCCCGTTGCCGTACGAAACGCATCGTCGCCGACCACCGGATAATTGCGGGGAATCGGCACACCCGTCGCTCGCGAAACTGCTTCGCAGTATTCCTTGAGCTTAGTCAGATCCTGATGATCCCAGGGAGAAATTTCCATCAGCTTCAGGTTGACCAGCATCTGGTCGATTTGCGTATTGCCGACGCGCTCGCCCAATCCAATCGCGCATCCGTGCACGGAGTTCGCTCCGGCGACGATCGCTGCCATCGAATTCGCAATCGCCAGCCCTCGGTCACTGTGGCCATGCCAATCCACGCGAATTTTTTCGCCCGATGGCTTCACGACATTTTCAATCACAAACCGCACCAGCGACAGCGCGCCCATCGGAGTCGCATGACCTGCCGTATCGCAAATGCAGATCGCGCGGGCGCCGCAATCGATCGCTGCTTTGTACAGTCGCTTGACGGTTTCCGGATCGCAGCGGCTCGTGTCCTCGGTGACATACATGACGTCGAGCCCGAGCAAGACCGCATACTTGATCGCCTTCTCTGTAGTCTGAAGGAGGAAGTCGTCGGTCCAGCCTTCTGTGAATCTGCGAATCGGACTTGAGCCAATAAACGTCGCGGCCTCGATCCGCAGCCCGGTTTTTTGCACGATCTCAGCTATCGGACGAATGTCGTTCTCGTGCGTCCGCGCCGCGCAATTTGGCTGAATCTTCATTTTGTGCGCGACGATTTCCCGCGCCAGCGCCGTGACCGCTTCAACCGCGCGCTCTCCGGCACCGGGCAGTCCCAGATCCAGCGAATTGATCCCCAGTGCCTCCATCAGATGAAGGATTTCAATCTTTTCTGGAATCGAAGGATCGCGCACCGACGGCGACTGCAGTCCATCGCGAAGACTCTCATCATTGAGTAGGACGGGACCTGCAGGCTTCAGCCCGGGAGGAAAATTTCGGTTCCAGTCGTAGATGAGGTCGGAGTGGTTCACGGCAAGCCTCTAGCTCCTAGCTGTTAGCTTCTAGCAAAGCTCATGTAGGGACAGCCGACCTCGGCTGTCCGTGCCGAGCGCGCTCGGCTCATGTTTCGATGCAGAAATCCCCACTCGCTGTCGCTAGTAGCTAGAGGCTAGCAGCTAGGAGCTCTTCGTTTCCTTCGGCGGCAAGGTTAATCCGAACACCGATTTCATTCCCTGCCCGGCGACATTGACCTTCGTCTCCCCCGGCGCGGGCAGGTAGAGCGCTTTGCAATTTTCGCAGCGATAGACTTCAGCGTTCGTCCCCCACGCTTTTTCGACGTCGCCGCACTCCCGCTCTTTCACGTCGGTGGTGTAGAACCAGCGCTTCAGATGTCCGCCGCAGAACTTTCCCTTGGCGTCTTTTTCGTTGCAGGCACGCTGCCCGGCCTTCTTGACCTTCACTTTGTGATGGGGAAGCTGCTGCACAGGCTGAGAAGCAGAAGGAGTCACTTCACCGGTCGCCAAAGCCAGTACCCTCGTTCGGAGCGGACGCCTGAATTGTCACGCGCGCCGCCGGATTCGGCCTTACGCGGTCATTGTAACCGAAAGCCTCCGCCGCGGTGCGCAGCCATGTTCATGTCGAACCAGATTACACTGACCTGAGGAGATGCCCCATATGGCGAGAATCTCAAAATCTGCGACAAAGAATCCGCGCTCGAACGCAGGACCGGTCACAGTCAGCCGGGAAAATGGCGAGCACTACCGCTGGGGAGTCGACTGCGATGCCTGGTATCTGGTCAAAGACAAGCAGCTGACCGTCATTGAAGAATTCATGCCGCCCGGGGCCGCCGAGATTCGCCATTATCACGAACGTGCGCAACAATTCTTCTACATCTTGAACGGCGAAGTTCTGATGGAAGTGGACGGAGAGAACATTCTGATTCCCGCCGGCAGCGGAATTCGCATCCTGCCCGGAGTGAGGCATCAGGTGCGCAATCCGTCGTCGGAGGCGGTGCGGTTCCTGGTGGTCTCGCATCCCCCGAGCCGCGGCGATCGCATTCAGGCGTAACCCATCCTACGGGTGCGTCATCCCGAGCGAAGCCGTTTTCCGGTAGACCCCCGACTTCAGTCGGTGGCGAGCGCTAGCGAGGCGGACAGAGGGATCCCGCGAGAAGCGTTTCGACATTGCGCGCCAGATCCCTCCGCCCGCGGCTGCGCCGCCCTCGGCTAAAGCCGAGGGTCTACCTGAAAACGCGGGCGCTCGGGATGACGCCATTGAATGTGGCTACAGTTGTTTCCTTCTTACCATCCCGGCCGCTCTCATTGCTCCACGCAGCCTCGCTCCCATTCCACGGGCGAACTGCAGGTCCAGAAATCCTTCCATCTGCCGGCGGAAGCTTTCTCCGTAACCATGCCACCAGACCTTCTTCATGCCGGGCACACGATCGGTATCCAGATACTTCACGCGTACCATTTCATCCAGGCCGAAGCGGCCGTGCGTGCGTCCTACGCCGCTGGCCTTCACGCCGCCATGCGGAGCTTCGCTGATGCCGAAGCAGGAAATCACATCGTTGACCATGACCGTGCCGGCATGGATGCGGCGTGCCAGTTGCTCGCCGCGCTTTGAATCGCGCGTCCAGATGCTGGCTGCCAAGCCGTACTCTGAGTCGTTCGCCAGTCGGACCGCTTCGTCGTCATCGCCACACGACATAACCGGCAGCACCGGTCCGAACGTTTCCTCGCGCATGATGCGCATATCCTGCTTCACGTCGGCCAGTACGGTTGGAGCATAAAAGCTCGGGCCCAGTACTGGCAGCCGATGTCCTCCCGCGAGAACCCTTGCCCCGCGCGCCTTTGCATCCTCTACGTGCGACTCGACAATCCGCACCTGGCGCTCGCGAATCATCGGCCCGACATCCGTATGTGCGTCCATCCCATTGCCCACCCGTAGCTGCTTCGTCTTTTTCGCGCAGGCCTCCGCGAATGCCTCATACAAGCTGTGGTGCACATAGCAGCGCTCCACGGAAAGACACGCCTGCCCGGCATTGACGAACGCTCCCCATACAGCAGCGCTCGAAGCGACATCGATATCGGCGTCGTCGAGGACGAGCATCGGATCTTTGCCGCCGAGTTCAAGCACGACCGGAAGCAGTCGTTCCGCTGCTGCAACCGCGATCCTCTTGCCGGTAGTCACACTGCCCGTGAACACGAGCTTGTCGATGGGGGACTGCACCAGCGCGGCGCCTGCCGGACCTTCGCCGACGATCACTTGAAAAACGTCTTGTGGCACGCCCGCCGCATGCAGCAACGATGCCAATTCCATCGCAACCAGAGGCGTGAACTCCGATGGTTTGAGCACAACTGCATTTCCTGCAACGAGCGCCGCCAAAGTCTCGGTCGCCGGAATCGAGAACGGATAATTCCATGGCGAGACGATCCCGAGCACGCCGTGCGGCTCGCGCACCAGCCATCCTCGCTTGAGCTTGGTGACAAGATTTCCGTGTGGAACAGGCTCATCGCGCAGCAGCGCCCAGGCGTTGTCGATCAGAAAGCGCGCGGCGTCGAGCACAACCAGGACTTCTGTGACCAGCGACTCCGCCACCGGCTTGCCAGCCTCGCGCGTGATCGCCGCCGCGATATCAGACTTGCGCGAGTAGAGCTGGCGCTGGAATTCGACCAAAATCTCGATCCGCCGACGCAAACCCAAATCAGCCCAGCCCGGCTGCGCGCAACGCGCTCGTTTCACAGCGGCTTCGACTTCGGTTGCCCCGGCGCAGTCGAATTCGTGCAACACTTCCTGAGTGGCCGGATTAACCGACGCAATATTGCTCGCCGTCGTATGCACATCCATCGGCATACTGCTATCGTACTCGTCGCCTTCCCTAATACTCCACACTCACCAGATACAATCCGTTCGCCGGAGCCGTGGCCCCCGCCGCCGAGCGGTCGCGCGCTTCCAGAATTCGCGTCAGATCTTCGGCCCTCAGCGTTCCCCGCCCAATCAGGATGAATGTCCCCACCAGGTTTCGGACCATGTGATGAAGGAAACCGGAGCCTCTCACGCAGTAGATCAACTCTTCCCCGACCCGCTCCCATCCGGAAGAAAAGATCGTCCGCACGTTCGAAACCGGCGCGCCTTCTTTTCCTCGCTCGGGATCCACCGCTGCAAACGATGTGAAGTCCTTCTCTCCTGTAACCAGCGCAGCAGCGCGCTTCATCGCCTGCTCATCCAGCGGATACGGATAATGCCAAACGTAGCGCGCCAAAAATGGCGGACAGATGGCCTCCCGGTAGATGCGATAGCGATACGTCTTCGACCGCGCGGAATGCCGCGCATGAAAGTCGTTGGGCGCCTCTGCTACTTCCAGAACTCTGACCGAAGTCGGCAAAATATCATTTAGCGCTTTGAGAAAGTTTTCCGTAGGGACGGAAGACTCCGTGACAAATGTCATAACCTGCGCCAAGGCATGCACCCCCGCGTCGGTGCGTCCCGAGCCCTGCGGCAAAACCTTTTCGCCGGTAATCCGTCCAATGGCCGAGGCGAGTGTGCCCTGTACTGTGTCGGCTTCCAGCTGCACCTGCCAACCGGAGAATTCGGCTCCATCATAGGAGAGAGTCAATTTGAGATTCCGCATCCTGCGATCTTTCGAGTCCTGAAGATTGTTCCCATCATCCAAGTCACTTCAGGTCTGATTTGCCCGGCTTAATAGAGCCGCCAGGGAGAGTCGCGTGCACTCTTCGGTCAGCTATACTGGACAGTTTCCGCGGAACGCTGCTCTCGAACTGCATGGTCTCTGTCGGGGACCGCGCCCGGAATCCGGCGTTCGAGCGGTATCGACGGGAACGTGGGTCAGGAAGATCTTTATTCCCAGCTTTCTGGAACCTGATTTTCTGGAACCTGGTGCCACTCGTTTGCGTACTAATGCCTGAATAGGTATTTACGTTCGGCCAGAAGAGTCCAGGCGAACCATTCGTTTTCGTTGCAGCCTTAATCACTACGGTTTAACGATCGGAGATGAGTAGATGCCATTTTCACGTATCACTTCCGCCATCCGGCCTGCCGCTGTCTTAACTCTCCTTTCTGCCGTCAGCGTCGCGGTCTGGGCCCAGGAGCAGCCCTCCGCGCCGACGCCACAGAATACACCGGAAGCTCGTCCCCTGCCGGTGATGAACTATGCCCAACCGGTGTCGCATTTTCCCAACCCTGTCGGGCCATATACCGCGAGGCATGTCGCCCCACCGAATTTGTCGAATACAGCGCGCATCGACCAGTTGATGCATGACGGCAAGCTGTATCTGTCGCTCAATGACACCATCGCGCTGGCGCTGGAAAACAACCTCGACATCGCCATCGCCCGCTACAACTTGAACATCGCCGATACTGACGTGCTGCGTGCGAAAGCAGGAGCGCCCACGCTCGGTGTAAACACAGGTATCGTGCAGAACACGCCGGGCGGTGGTGTCGGCGGCTTGGGCGCGCAGGTCGGCTCCGGGACCGGAGGCACGACACTCGGCGCTGGTGGCGCCGGAGCAGGTTTTGGAGGACTTGTGGGATCGACACTCGGCCAAGGGCCGCTTATCACCAGCTTTGATCCAATTTTGATCGGCACACTGCAGAACGATCACGCCAGCTTTATCCCGACCAGTCCATTTCAGGGGAGCTTCCAGGGAACAACGACTGCCAACTTCCAGTACGTTCAGGGACTCCAGTGGGGCACCAATCTGTCGGTTGGCTTCAACAACACCCGAGTCACTACCAACAGCGCCTTCCAATCGGTGAGCCCGGCTCTCAACTCCGGATTTCAGTTCAGACTTACGCAGCACCTGTTGCAAGGTCTCGGATTCCCAGCCAATACTCGTTTTATCCGCATTGCCAAAAACAATCGTGAACTCTCTGACGTCGCATTCCGTCTGCAGGTCATCACCACCGTCGACCAGATCGAAAACATGTATTGGGATCTGGTATACGCCTACGAGAATTTGCGCGTGAAGCAGGAGTCTCTGACCTTCTCGGAGAAGACGCTTTCCGACACGAAAAAACAAGTAGAAATCGGCAGCCTGGCTCCGATCGAAGCCGTGCGGGCACAGAGTACGGTCGCAGCTGACCAGCAGGCTATCACCGTCGCACGTACCAATCTGCAGCTACAACAACTGCTGATGAAGAACGCTCTGAGCCGTACTTTGCACGATCCTGTTCTTGCCAGTGCCGAGGTGATTCCGACTTCTACAATGGAGATCCCTCAAAGCGAGGAGGCTCGCCCCACGGAAGATCTGGTCAACGAGGCCCTTCATCACAGGCCTGAACTGATCGAATCGCGAATCCAATTAAACAGCCAGGACATCAGTAACCGAGCCGTGCGTAGTGCCTTGTTGCCTACGCTTGATCTTTTTGCGTACTACGGCGGCTCAGGAGTTGGAGGCTCCCAGAATCCGAGAGCTGTCTGCCAGACTCCCGATCAGCCTTTTTGCGCAACTGCCACGCCGGATCCGGCGCTGAGTCAGTTCCCATTGAGTCCCTCGATCAGCTACGGGTCGACCTTGCACGATCTCATCAATTCCTCGGCTCCTGACAAGGGTGTTGGCTTGCAGTTGAACATTCCGCTCCGCAACCGCGCCGCGCAGGCCACCCAGATCCGCTCCGAGCTGGAGTACCGCCAGCTTCAGATGGCGCTGCAGCAGACCGAAAACAAAGTCAGCATCGAAGTGCGAAATGCTCAGTTCGGAGTTGAGCAGAACCGCGCCAGTGTCGCATCTGCGGAAGCTGCGGTGGACTATGCGCGGCAATCGCTTGATGCCGAACAGAAGAAGTATCAGTTCGGTACTTCAACCACCACCGCGGTTCTGCAAAACCGTAGTGCGCTGGCGACGGCTGAATCCACACTCCTCTCCGCGACCGCGGCGTACGAAAAAGCCAGGCTGGAACTGGATCGCGCCGTTGGACAACTGCTCGATCATGCTGGCATCAGCATCGATGACGCCGCCCGCGGACAGGTCACGCACCTGCCTAACGTTCCGTACGTCGCTCCGCGCAAAGAATTGCCAACAACAGAACCGGCAATCCAGCCACAGCAATAGTAAAGGACGCTTGGGATGCCCCAGGTTTCGCCGCTTTTGCGAGACCTGGGTTTTCTTATTGTCCTCACAATTCTTTACAATCTCCCATCCTTTCCGCCAAGATTCTCCCGCTAAGATGAAGTGACTTGCTTTTTGTACGTGGCATCTAAGCTGGCCTGAATTCTGCTCGTCAATATACTTGACTGCTCTTTTCTGCAAGGAGAAACGCTCATGTTTGCACCTCGCGTAATTTCTGGGATGAGACTGTTCCGGCTCACACTTGCCTCCATTCTCTTCGTGACGGCGGCACCTCTCGTCCTTTTCGCGCAACAATCGACGCTACCTCCGGCCCCGCAGCCGGCTAAGACCGAGGCGGTTCATTCGCAGGACTACTCCGTTCCACGCCGGGCGTTCCCCACGTTTCTTCATCCCTATGAACCGCGGCCGCTCGCGATGCCGAATCTCGCGAACTCTTCGCGAATCGATTCGCTGATGCACGATGGCAAGATCTATCTCTCGATCGATGACGCTATCGCGCTCGCTCTCGAAAACAATCTCGATCTCGAGATCGCCCGCTACAACCTCAATATCGCCGAGGCTGACCTGCTGCGCGCGAAATCGGGCGCCAGCATTCTCGGCGTCAATACCGGTATCGTGCAGAACACGCCGGGAGGCGGCGTCGGCGGACTCGGTGGCACTGTTGGATCCGGCACCGGCGGCACCACTGTCGCCGCAGGTGGCGCCGGCACAGGTACAAACGGCCTGGTCAGCTCGACCCTCGGCATCGGATCCCCTATCACGAGTTTCGATCCCCAGCTCACCAGCACCTTGCAGCTCGACAAGAACGCGACCGAATCCACCAGCCCTTTCAGTCCTGTACCGATCATTGCCCAGAACACTTACACCTCCGATTTCGCTTACACCCAGGGCTTTCAGACCGGCACCACGCTCACCGTGGGCTTCAACAACACCCACGTGACCACTAACAACACCACCGCTCTGCTTACTCCGCAGATCGGCGCCAATTTTCAAGCCAGGATCATGCAGAACCTTCTGCAGGGATTTGGTTCGCTGCCCAACACACGGTTTATTCGTATCGCAAAAAACAACCGTGAGATTTCTGACGTGGCGTTCCGCCTGCAGATCATTACGACGGTCGATCAGGTCGAAAACATGTATTGGGACCTGGTCTACGCTTTTGAGAATGTGCGGGTGCAGAAGGAGTCAATGGCCTATGCCCAGAAGGCCCTCGATGACGCCAAGCGCCAGGCACAAGTCGGAACGGTTCCTCCCATTCAGGTTGTGAGCGCGCAGAGCACGGTCTCGACCGGCCAACAAAACCTGATCGTCGCTCAGAATAATCTCCAGTTGCAGCAACTGCTGATGAAAAATGCCATCAGCCGCAGCATCGAAGATCCGGTGCTGGCCGACGCCGATGTCATTCCAACTTCCACGATGCAGGTTCCGCAGGAGGAGGCTCCAGTTCCCACCCAGGACTTGATTAACGATGCGCTGCAGCATCGTGCCGAACTAGTGGAGACCCGAATCGACCTGAATTCGCGGGACATCAACGTAAAATCTGTGCGCAATTCCATGCTGCCTACGCTCGACGCTTTCGCCTACTACGGTGGCTCGGGCCTGGGTGGTGACCTGAACTTGCAGTGCGCCTTTGGCGGTACTCTTTGTTCTCAAATCGCCAAGGTTCCGCCAGCATTTCGCAACACTAACTCCGTCGGTTACGGCGGAACCCTCAACCAGTTGGTGAACTCCACCGCTCCCGACAAAGGTGTCGGTCTCGCGCTCAACATTCCCATTCGCAACCGCCTGGCGCAATCGAATCAGGTTCGCGCCGAACTCGAATATCGCCAGGCGTTGGTTCGTCAGCACCAACTGGAGAACCAGGTCCGCATTGAAGTCCGCAACGCACAATTTGACGTCAAGCAGAATCGCGCCGCCGTCGAAGCCGCGCAATCGGCAGTCGATTTCGCGCGCCAGACCTTCGACGCCGATCAGCAGAAGCTTAAGGTCGGCCTTACCACCCAAACCGCAATCCTGCAGGATGCCGCCACTTTGACGACAAACGAATCGAATCTGGTTTCCGCCAAGGCTGCGTACGAGAAGTCGAGGATCGAACTCGATCGCGCCACGGGCTTGCTGCTGGATCATGCCGGCATTAACGTGGCCGATGCCACCCGCGGGCAAGTGACACATTTGCCCAACGTGCCCGACGTCGCGCCGCGGCAGGATCAGCCGCCGCCCACGCAACCGGCGTATCCAACCAATCCCGCGATTCAGCCCCAGCAAGGAGAACAGATGTAGCTCGCTGCAGACCCGAAGGTTAAGGTTGAGGATGTCATCCTGAGCGCGGCGAGAGAGCCGCGCGAGGGACCGTACGACAATGTCCAGTTCCTTTGCAGCAGACAAGAATGCCCGAATGTGTCCAGTCTTGACTCGGAAGGCGGCGTCTCGCCGCCACGGATCTGCCCGGAGCGCGAAGTGCCGCATATATAATTGAGTATCCGCCAAAATCCTGTCGGATTGCGCATCGGGGAGCGAATGGCTCAGAAGTGTCTCGTCCACAAGCTGGAATACAATGTCGCATATCATTGCAATCTCCGCTGCGACCATTGCGACCACTTGTCCCCGTTTTTCAGCCCCAAAGAAGGCGAGTTCAATTCTTCCATCTCACTCGATGATTTCGAAAAGCAGATCGCCATTCTGAGTCGTCACGTTCACGGCGAAGAATTTCTGATCCTTGGTGGCGAGCCTCTGCTGAATAAGAACGTTCTCGGCTTCCTGCGTGCCGTCAAGCAGAGCGGGATCGCCGACAAAACGGTTCTGGTCACCAACGGATTCCTGCTGCCGGTCCAAAGCGACGAACTATACAAGACTGTCGACAAGATCACCATCAGCTTCTATCCCTCACTGCCGCTGAAGAAAGAAGTCATCGATCAAACCCGCGAGCGATGCGAAAAATATTCTGTCGAGCTCGAGATCCACGACCAGCCGAAGTTCAGCATGAGCATCGTCGGGATCAAGAATGAAGATCAAAGACTGGTCGAGGGCATCTTCAACACCTGCACCGTCGCCTGGACGCAGCGCTGCTATGCGCTGCACGACGGATACGTCTACCGCTGTTCGCGCGCCCCTTTCATCGCGTACAAACTCCTGAAGCAGGGCATCGTTCCCACCGATTTCAGCAAAGAAGACGGATTAAAGCTGGAAGACGCCGACGACTTCGGCGCGAGAGCGGAAGAATATTTCAACCGAACGACTCCGCTGAGATCGTGCTCGTATTGCCTGGGCAGCGTCGGCAAGCGCGTCGAGCACAAGCAACTCAGCAAGGAAGAAATTAAGGACGAGGTCTGGGCTCGCCATAGCATTTCCGACAGCCTCGACCGGATGAAAGCCTTTCGCAGGATTACCATGTGGCGGTGGCTGAAAGTCCGGTGACGAACTTCTCGATCGTCGCGAGATGGACTGCATTGTCTCCCGCCATCCGCAAATCCCTGGCGCAACTGATGCTGGCGTCGTTCCTGCTGCAAGTTGCGGCGATCGGGATCACCCGCCAATATAAAACCCGCCCCGGAGAAGATCATTTCGCCTTCGGCTGGGAGATGGGACGCATCGCCCGCTCCATCGCACAGGGCGAAGGCTTCAGCAATCCGTACGGCGGCCACACCGGACCTTCCGCCTGGGAGCCACCGCTCTATCCATACTTGATGGCCGGAGTGTTCAAAGTTTTCGGCGTGTATTCGTACTCCTCGGCGTGGGTACTGCTGACGTTCAACAGCCTGCTCTCGGCGCTCACCTGCATTCCGATTTATCTCATTGCCGATCGAATCTTCGATGCGCGCGTCGCGCTCTGGTCGGCGGGCACATGGGCGCTGCTTCCCTGGATTTGGTATTGGTCGATTCACTGGCTTTGGGATACCACACTCACCCCGCTTGTCCTCAGCCTGATTTTTCTCACGGCGCTCGAACTGCAGGACTGGCCGGGCATTCGCGGCTGGGTTCGGTTCGGCGCGCTCTGGGTCATCGGCGCGCTGGCGAATCCTGCGATGCTCGCGTTTCTTCCCTTCTGCGGACTGTGGATCTGGCGGCAGCGATTCAAGCACGGGCTGTCATCCATTGCAGGGGTCGCGTTGTCGTCTGTCATTTTCTTTGCGGTGCTCTCGCCGTGGTTGATTCGCAACTACGAACTATTCGGTCGCTTTGTCTTTATACGAGATGACTTCGGATTCGAATTCCGCCTCGGCAACTGGAAGAGCGCCGACGGCATGCTGATGGCCTATCTTCAACCCAGCCAGAACAAGTTGGAATTCGAAAAGTTTCAGCGCATGGGAGAACTCGCATACGCCGCCGATTGCAAGCGGCTCGCTTTCGACTGGATTCGACAGAACCCGCGCCGCTTCGTCGTGATCAGCCTCAAGCGCTTCTTCTATTACTGGAACGGCGTGCCCCGCGAAACCAGCAGCACGGCTATGGTGGATTTCCGTACCTCTCTTTTTCTGGCGACGTCAGTGCTTTCACTGTGGGGTCTCGGACGCGCCATCCGCCAGAAACAGCCAGCAGCCTGGCTTTTCGCAGGACTCATACTCACATATCCGACGGTTTATTACTTCGTCTTTCCGCATGCGCGCTACCGCCATCCGATCGAGCCCGAGCTGTTGCTATTGGCCATCTTTCTTGTGCTCGAAGCAAAAACGAGGAAGTCAGAAGTAGGAAGTCAGAACGTAGAAGTGGGAAGAACCCCCGCCTGAGGCAGTTTGGTTTTCAATCAACAATCAGGACATCACCAATCAGCAATTGCTGTTCCAGTCTGTGAGACAATCACCCGTCTGCGCCCACGCCCATGCAACTCTCCGTCGTCATCATCACCTATAACGAAGAAGCTAACATCGGACGCACGCTCCAGAGCGTGCATCCGCTCGTCTCCGATGGTAAGGGAGAGATCATCGTCGTCGACTCCGGATCGACCGACCAGACCGTGGAGATCGCGAAATCGTTTGGCGCAAAAGTGTTCGTCGAGGAATGGAAGGGCTTCGCCGGACAGAAGAATTCGGCAATCGACAAAGCGACTGGCGAATGGATTCTGAGTCTTGATGCGGATGAGGAAGTGACCAATGAGATGGCGAGAGTGTTTCTACTGGATGCCCTAGCAATGGCGAATTCCGAAGCCAAGCCGAAGCCTTTTCCGTACGATCTGAATGGATTTCGGTTTCGACGACGCAACTACTTTCTCAAACGCTGGGTAAAACATGGAGGATTCTGGCCGGACCCAAAGCTGCGGCTTTTCCGGCGCGGGTCCGGGAGATTCGAGGACCGCATTGTGCATGAAGATTTGCAGGTTCAGGGCACAATCTGGAGGAGCAAGGGAGAGCTCATCCACCACTCCTACCCCACGCTCTCAGACTACATCGATCACATGAACCGCTACTCCTCGCTCGGCGCGGAGATGGTCGTCGCCAGCGGCACAGTGCGGTTCAGCTTCATCAACATCGTCCTGCGGCCGATGCTCACCTTCATCTACAACTATTTTTTCCGCCTCGGATTCCTCGACGGCCGCGAAGGCCTGCTGCTGCACCTCTATCACGCAGTCTACGTTTCCTGGAAATACGCCAAGGCGTGGGAGCTATCACGCACTCACAAGTAATGTCATCCTGAGCGGAGTGACTGCTTCGAACGCGAAGCAGAAGCGCAGTCGAAGGACCCCGTGTTTGCCGACTCCAGCATCGGCCCGTCAAGGAGTTCTCTCTCTGGACTCCGAAAACCATCGCCAGAATGCTCGCGGTAATCCGAATGGCCGTCGGACCGCACGGATCCTTCGACTACGCAGTAAATCCGCGGCGCGGATTTAAGGCTTTGCTCAGAATGACAGATCCTACCGACCGGTCGTTCCGCACCTCACTCCTCACCTTGCCGCAACGGCCCGCACTTCCCTATTATCGAAACAGAAGCTGGGGACTGAATGGAAAACAAGCCGCGCAAGCCGCAAGTCGCCGAAAATCCCGTCGCTGACGTTTTCGAAAACCGCCACCCGGCCCAAGGTGAAAAAGCCTGGGCTGCGAAAACGCTCGCGCCCACACTCGACAAATCTCCCGAGCGGCCGATCGGCGCACCAACTGGCGTCAACGTCGACGAGCACGGCCATGCCCGCTTCACCACAATTTCCGGCGTCCCCATTCGCCGCCTCTACACTCAAGCCGATCTTCCCGAAAACTGGAGCGAGGAAAGCTATCTCGGCTATCCCGGCCAACCTCCCTTCACGCGCGGCATTCACTCGACCGGATATCGCGGCAAGCTTTTTACCATGCGTCAGTTCTCCGGCTTCGCGTCACCGGAGGAAACGAACCGCCGCTACAAATACCTGCTCGAGCACGGCGGGAGCGGGCTTTCGGTCGCGTTCGATCTGCCAACGCTGATGGGTTACGACTCGGACCATCCAGCGAGCGAAGGCGAGGTCGGCAAGTGCGGCGTGGCAATCGATTCGCTCGAAGACATGGAAATTCTCTTCAGCGGCATCGATCTCGAAAAAACGACCGTATCGATGACCATCAATTCACCGGCCTCAGTGCTGTGGGCGATGTATCTGGTGGTCGCGGAAAAACAGGGCGCGGACTGGAAGAAAATTTCCGGCACGATTCAGAACGACATTCTGAAGGAATACATCGCGCAGAAGGAATACATTTATCCGCCCGCGCCTTCAATGCGGTTGGTGGTCGACACCTTCGAGTTCGGCTCGAAGTTCACTCCGCGTTTCAACACGATTTCCATTAGCGGATACCACATCCGCGAGGCCGGCTCGACCGCGCTCCAGGAACTGGCGTTCACGTTGTACGACGGCATTGAGTACGTCGAGTGGGCGCGCCGCCGTGGGCTCGACATCGACGAATTTGGCCCGCGCTTGAGCTTCTTCTTCAACGCGCACAATGATTTCTTTGAGGAAATCGCGAAATACCGTGCCGCCCGCAAGCTGTGGTATCGGGCTATGAAAGACCGGTTCAGTGCCAAGAACCAGCGCACCTGGCTGATGCGCTTCCACACGCAGACAGCCGGCGTTTCCCTGCCGGCGCAGCAACCGATGAACAACATCGCGCGCGTGGCGCTGCAGGCGCTCGCCGCAGTGCTCGGCGGAACTCAGTCGCTGCACACCGATTCTTACGACGAAGCTCTTGCCCTTCCCACCGAAGAAGCTGCGCGCATTGCGCTGCGCTCGCAGCAGATCATCGCTTACGAATCGGGAGTCACCCAGACAGTCGATCCACTCGGCGGATCATATTTCCTCGAAAATCTCACGCTGCAGATGGAAGAAGGCGCACTCGATTACTTCGGCAAGTTGGACGCCATGGGCGGCATGGTCAAAGCCATTGAGCGTGGATATCCACAGAAAGAAATCGCCGAGTCCTCCTATCAATACCAGCGTGCGGTCGAGGCCAGAGAGAAGATCATTGTCGGCGTCAACGACTTCACCATCGAGGAACAGCCGCCGCAGATTCTCTATATTGACGAAACCGTTGCCCGCCAGCAGTCGACGAAACTGAAAGCTCTGCGCGCCCGCCGCTCGAATGAGGAGGTCCGTCGGGCACTCGATGTCCTGAAAAAAGCAGCCGGCAACGAGCCGAAAGCCGGGTCGAATGGCAATGTCGCCTCTGCCAACACGATGCCGTTTATTGTCGACGCCGTGCGTGCCTACGCCACGGTCGGGGAAATCTGCGAAGCGCTCCGTCAGGTCTACGGCACGTACACGGAAGTCAGCATCACTTGAGCAACCGCCCGACAACGTCCCTCCCCACGCCGTGGGCAGGCTCACTCCTTGCCGTGACCTGTATCATTGGGAGCGCGATAGCGGCTACGGAAAGATCGTAAGTTAGCGCTCCGCGCAGCACTTCAAAACCATGCCAACCACTGAAGCAGGTCAAACCCAGAACTGGAAGACCGCGCAGGTCTATACGATGGCAGCCGTCTGCCTCGTGATCGGACTCGTCCTCGGATACTTATTCCGCGGATCGGAGACGGCTAAATCCCCCGATGCGCGCGGCGCTGCTGCCTCCACCGCGCCAGCGTCTTCTTCCCCGGCCGCTCACATGCCCACGCTCGAAGATATGAAGCACATGGCCGACACCAAGGCTGAGCCTCTGCTCGCCAAGCTGAAGACCGACCCGAAAAATGCCGACCTTCTGAATCAGCTCGGGACGATCTACAAATCCACGCATCAGTTCCAACAGGCGGCCGGGTATTACCAGAAGGCGATCGATGCCGATCCGAAGAACGTCCCCGCGCGCACCGATCTCGCCTCCTGCCTCTTTTATCAGGGAGACGCCGACGGCGCGCTCCAGCAACTGCAGCAGGCCCTCGCTCTCGATCCCAAGGACGCGAATTCGCTCTTCAATCTCGGCATTATTCGTCTGCAGGCGAAGAACGATCCTAACGGCGCCGTCGAGGCTTGGCGAAAACTGTTGAAGCTGAATCCGACTTTGCCGCAAGAGAAGAAAGACACGGTCGAGAAACTCATCGCCGAAGCCCAGCAGCAGAAGATGTCGAAATAAACTCCGTCCAACGCAACGGGTGCCCCAGGGCCCGTCCTGAGCGCAGCCGAAGGATCTCGCCGCTTTTGCGAGACCTGGGAAAACTATTCGCGCGCCCTCGGAACCTTCGATCAATTGGAAGAATCTTAGCCGCCGCATCGGTTGTAACCACGTCAGTCTGACTCGCGTAATAGTTCATGTCCTAAAGATATGTACGAAAGGCCGATGGACTAGTTGTATGGCAACCATCCTTCGCTTCCGCACAATCTGGCCGATATTAATTCTCAGTATGCTTTGTTCCGTCCGATCCCGAGCTGCGGCCGGGGATCCGCCCGAGTTTACTTATCACGTACAGGCAAATGAGGTGCGTCTAACCTTTTCAGTGAGGGATCAAAACCATCACGCGATCGCCACATTGAAGCCTGCAGATTTCGCTGTCGTCGATAAGGAACTCGTTGTCCGCGATTTCCAGAGTTTTTCACGGACTGACTCGAAGAAACTGGAAATCGGCATTGTGGTCGATCTCAGCGGTTCGGTTGCCCCACGTTTCCACTGCGAAATCTCGGATTTGGTCAATCTCATCTCCCAGACTGCCGGTATTCCTGAAGAGAACATCTCTATGTTCTCGTTCAGCGACTCTCATCCCGCCCTGCTCTGCTCCAGCGATTGCCGCACCTCGCATCCTGCCGAGCATCTTTCGGCCCCGCGCCCCGGAGATCTCACGCCACTATTCGACACCATCATTTCTGCCTCCGATTTCCTTGCCCGGCATGCTGATCGCGACGCTCAGAAAATTCTCATCGTCATCTCCGATGGCCAGGATTCCGCCAGCCGCGCCTCATTCCGCGAGGCTCTCAACGCGGCCATGACGAATTCCGTTCAGGTTCATGGCATCGACTTGAACGGCAACGTCTCTTCGCAAGGATCCGCCGTTTTGTTCGCGCTGGCCAATCAGACTGGCGGACTCTATTTCTCCGGAACCGGCGCCGCAGAGCGCGCCATGAATGCGATCCTTGAAGATTTCCGATCCAGCTACACGATCACGTACAAGGTGCCCACCAGCTACGCAGGCTTTCACGCCCTGCATATTCTTCCCACACACAACCAGAATCTCGAGTTCCGCAGCCGAAGCGGATATTACTATCCTGACAATCTTCACTGATGGAGAAATATGAAGCAAATCCTTAGATCTCTGATCTTCCTGGTTCTTCCGGCTGCGCTGGCCGCCCAGTCTCACCACCCACAACACGGCACCATTATTCGAATGCGGATGACGCAGTGTCTCGGGCCGCAACACGGCTTCATGGCAGCGATGTCGGGAGGAACCGCCGCAGTGCCGGAGCAGGCCGCGCTTTGTCCCGAATACGTTCTCGAAACCGAACAGGTTGTGTACGTGATCAGTGGGAAGAGCTCTGAAGCGCTGCTACCCCTTGCCGAGGTAACACGGTTTCGTCTGCAGAAGAATGAAATGTTGATCCGCATCGACGATGCCAACAAGGAATCGCACTTCCGCATCAAGACGATGGTCCTTCGCCCCGACTGGGACCATGAACAGCGCTTGCAGGAAGCCGAAGCCGCGCATCGTATCGACTCAGCGATGAGCACCACGGAACACTAATCACATAACGGTTGCCCCACCCTTATCTCGCGCCTTTTGCGAGATAGAGGTGCGATCCACTACTTCCGCGGTTTGCCCACGCGCTGCGCAGTCGCAAACATCTTGGCGACGCTGTCCAGATCCTTTGGCTGCACCTTCCCCACCGGAATGCGCATGTGCGTCAGATCTTCTAATTTTTGCAAGAGATCGACCAGTGACATCGAATCGATTAACCCGGATGACACCAGCGGCGTGCTCTCATCCAAAGTGATACCCGGTTTTCGGATAAGCTGCATAATGTGATCGATCATCTGTTGCGCTTCTGCAGTCATGGCCTTAAATCCTCTTTGTCATTCCGAACACGCGCAACGCGCGGGTGAGGAACCTGTTTTTGGTTTACTGTTCCGCCAACTCCGGGTGCTCACGAAAAAGTTTTTCGCGAGTGGTCGACCGCGATGGCTTTCCCGCTGTGCTTTTGACGATCCACTTAGGCGGCTTGAGCAGAATCGTGCGCGCCGCAACGCCCGTCGCTGCGACAATTCGCTGCCGGATTTCTTGTTCAATGCTGGCCGACTGGCTTAGCAGATCTTCACGCTGCAACTCGGCAACGACAACAATTTCTTCCGTTCCGAGATCGGCATTGTACACTCCTAACGCGATCACGCGACCGTCATGCACCGCGGGATGACTGGCGACGATCTCTTCAATATCCTGCGGATAAATATTTTCTCCGCCAATAATCAGCAGATCTTTCTTTCTCCCCACTACGTAGAGTTCGCCCTGCCAGATGAATCCGAGGTCGCCGCTTCGATACCAGCCATCGTTCAGCGCCTGCGCCGTCAGATCCGGACGGTTGTAGTAGCCGTCGAAGAGGCAGTCGCTCTGAATCAGAATCTCGCCGACAGATCCTTCTCCGAGTTCCTCGGCCGAGTCCGTCTGAATGCGGACCTTCTGCCCCGGAAGTAAACGCCCCGAGGAAGTGAACGTCATCGCTCCCGTGGAGTCTTCTGGAACTGGAACAATGCGATGCCTGCTGCGAAACTGCTGCCCGTCTGCCCAAACCTGTCCCATGGGTTTGCTCACCTCGGACTGGCTCACGGCGAAAACATTTTCCGCCATCGCATAGGACGTCTGCAGCACTTCCCTCTTCACGCCAAACGCAGTCTCAAACTCTCGCATGCTCGCGCTGCGCACTGGCTCTGAACAATTGATCAGCGCCCGTAAGGACGAGAGATCGTAGCTCTGCCGCCGATCCTCCGACGTGCGCCGTGGCACGAACTGAAAAGCAAAATTCGGCATCCACGCCAGTGTGCATTTATGGTCCTCGATGATCTGCAACATGCTCTCCGGACGCATCACCCACTCGATCGGCGACTGCATCACGACGGAAACGTGACTCACCATCGGCAAGATGAAGCAGGCAATCAGCCCCATATCGTGATAGAGCGGCAGCCAGCTATAGATTCGATCTGAAGAGGCGTCGACGCGGAGCGCCTCCGTGAGATGTCCGATCTGCCGCAGCACTGCGGCATGAGTCAGCGCCACGCCTTTCTGCAGTCCGGTGGTGCCCGCTGAATGCTGCAGGAACGCCAGATCATTCGTGCGAATAGGGGGCCGCAGAAATTTCTTTTCTGATACTCCTTCTTCCAGCGCACGTGCCAGCTTCGTGTGCTCGCCGAGAGAAACGTAGCTGAGCATCTCCTCGGGAAATTCCTGATCGATCACAACGGCTTTCGCGTTCAAGTTCGCGCTGACTCCCAAAAGGCCCGAACGGTATTTCTCTGCTTCCACTTTGAAATTGGGATACGCCAGGAACGCCGGAACCGCTCCCAGCATCATCGCTCCCACGAACGTGGCCATGGCGGAGATGCCTTGTGGCATGATGATGATGACCGGGTCACCGGTCGCTACTCCTTGTTCCGCAAGCCGTGCCGCGTGCCTACGGGAACGATCGCGAAAGTCGCCAAATGTCGCGGTCTCCTGCTCGTCCTCGTCAATCCAATGCGTGACGAACGGACGGTCCGAAGGCGCCGCCTCGAGCGCCTCAATCAGATTGCTGCAGGGAATCAAGCAGGTCATTGTATTCGAATGCTTTGGTTGTCATCCTGAGCAAGCCGATTTTGCGCAGCGAAGTATCTGGGCCATCCGCGCGAAGTTGAGGCGACCGCGCGGCGTCAGAGCCGCGCGCCGAAATCCGGAGCGAAGCGAAGGACCTCAAATCGCACGTTTGGATCGCTTCCGAAGCTGACGAGACAACCGGGGGGAACGTTGCTGCAAGCTCTTCTGTACGCAATCGTATTTTTCATTTGCGTCGCGGTTCGTAAAACCATTCGCTCGCCCCAGATTTGCCAGATGATTCTCTTGCTGGCGAGCTACGGCCTCTATCTCACCTGGCGCCCGTGGTTCGCCGCAGTTCTTCTCGGCTCGACCCTCATGAACTACGCCATCGGAGAGTGGCTACGAAGGAAAGCGTCTGGTCTCGTTCTCACGTCCGGCCTGCTCCTCAACCTCGCGCTCCTCGCCGTTTTCAAGTACCTGCCGGAACTCGCGCCACAGTCCACTAGTCCCTTTGCCCGCCTTGCGATGCCGCTGGGCATTTCTTTCTGGACATTTCAGGCTCTGAGTTATCTGTTTGACCTTTATCGCGGCGAGGAACTTGATCCTACATTCCTCGAATTTGCGCTGTACATGGCGTTTTTCCCGGTCACGGTTTCCGGACCAGTCTGCCGCATGCCGGACATGCTTCCGCAATTCCGCGCCCAGTCATCCGCCTGGTCTGATATCGCGGAGGGTTTCCGCCGCATCGCCGTCGGCGTCTTCATGGTGCAAATCGCGAAGCTTCTCGGCCAGGGAATCCTCGGCGGCGACGGCATCAACTCCGGATTCGATCGCGTCACAAGATGGACCGGCGCCGACGCGTGGTGCCTGGCAATCGGATTCGGCCTGCAACTATTTTTCGATTTCGCCGGCTACTCGCACATGGCAATCGGTGCGGCAAAAGCGCTGGGATTCACGATTCCGGAAAATTTCGCGCGTCCATTCGCATCTACCGGCGCTTCGATCTTTTGGACCCGCTGGCACATGTCGCTTTCCTTCTGGATTCGCGACTACGTTTTTCTGCCGCTCGCCATGCTGCGCCGTGAAATCTTGTGGCGTAACTTTGTCCTCGTTCTATCGATGGTGCTATTCGGCTTGTGGCACCGCGCCAGCGTCCTGTTTCTGACTTGGGGAGCGTATCACGGATTGTTGCTGGTCTTGCATCGTCAAGTCCAGGCCGTGCAACGCAGATACAACTGGAGTCACGGCCGCCCCTGGACCGCCGTCTCATGGCTGGCGACCATGGCTCTCATCAGCCTGGGATGGATCTTCTTTCGCGCCAACTCACCGACAGAAGCACGCCAACTGCTCGCAGCGTTATTCGCGCCTGCCGGCTATGCATCGCATCTCCTGAGCGGCAGCTTGTATCTTCTCGTCTTCGGCTTGGGCGTCAGTTACGCGCTAACGATCTTGCTGATCGATGCCCTCAACAACTCGGTGACGCCAGAAACACCCAATGCGCTCGCAGAAAAAGGAATCATGCGCCTTCTCGCTCGCTCCCGTTGGTACTGGATTCCCCCGCTGTACGCGGTCGCGCTGCTCTTCTTGCTCGTCATCACTTTCACTCGCGGTCCCAGCGCAGGACAATTCATGTACAACAAATTCTGATGAAGGCTCGCGATTCAGGGAAACGATGTCATCGGGTTGAAAGGGCGCGCCTTCAGGCGCGCCGTCTCACCGTTCAATACCAGGTGGGGCTTCAGCCCCTGAAATCCCATTAGTTAATTTGCGTTCCATCCGGCGCGAAAACCGGAAAGCCATCCCACGGCCGTGACATTCCCAAGTGCGCGATTGCCGCCGCACGATTGCGATCGAACAAGAACAGCCCGTAGTTGTAATGCAGGACGCGGTCGTCCGGCCGCTGTCGAATCGCCCACTCGTACTGTGCCGCGGTCGTGCCGGGACTCTCATCCGGATCTTGCGCCTGCAATGTCAATCGCAGCACTTGATCCGCATGATTCACCTGATTGGTAAACGGAGGCCTCGCGAGCCGCCCGAGCATTTCGTTGAGGATCCGTGTCCGATCGTAGCCGGTGAAGGCCAGCATCTGTTCGCACTCGACTTCCGATGGTGCATCCGATTCCTGCACCACTCGACCATTCTGGGCCAGCAACTTGCTGGAGATCTGCGCAAATATTGCGCGCGCCAGCAGATAATTTCCTGCCGGAGTCATGTGAACGTGCTCGTAAATCAGTTCACTTCCAATCAGGCCCGCGGGGCTATGCTGCGAAAAGACCGATTCCGCATCCACCAGTTCCACGCCGCTTGCCGAAGCCACACCACGGTTGATCTCATTAATCCGGCTGTCCGCACGGAAACGCAGAGTGTCAAGATCGCGTGCTCGCGTGAAATGCTCGCGCGCGCCGGCAGCGTCGTCGTTTCTCCAAAAACCGCGCGCAATCCTGAACTCCAGCTCCGCATACTGATCGTCAATCTTTGCCGCCGCCTCGTATGCCTGCAGCGCCTCAGCATAAGAGCGGGACGTCTCGAGTTCGGATCCCCGCTGGACCAATGCATTCCATTTCTGCAACTCTTCCGTCCTCAGGTTCTCTCGATGCAACGATCCGAACGGTCCGCAGTCCTTCAGATTCGTAGCCACCGTGCTGACAATCACCCGCGCACCCGAGCGTCGCGCCACGGCCACGGTGTCGCGCAGATTTTCTTCGAAATTGTCATACGTAGGCTTCATCAACGGCGACGTCGCCCGCACCTGCTTATCGAGAAACATTTCCATGCCGCCCCACTCGCGCTTCTGCGTTCCGATTTTCGTCAGCATCTGTCCGATGCGCGTCGAACGCACGAAAATATTGCTGCGAATGACCGGCATGCTCATGCCCGAGCCCGTCAGCGCTGTGCCTGCGCCGTACGGCCCGACCACCTCGTTGTTTCCGGAATAGATAATGAACACGTCCGGCTGCTGCTTCGCCAGTCCTTCCGCAATCGGCAACAGGACGTGCGAGTTGATCGCCACGCTGCCTGTGTTCACCACTTCGAACTTGATCTCCGGATAATTCTTGCGCAGCATGACTTCCAGATAACGGCTGAACGCATACGCTGGATCCGGATCGCCCATCGCCGCTGATTCGCCCAGCACGAAAATGCGGTAGGTCCCTGGCGCCTTCTGTGTCGGAATCGCATACGCTTGCGGTGTCTTGATCATTCCCGGCGGAAAGAAGGGCGCGGGGAAAAACAGGTTGTAGCAGGCCGCTGGCATCCCGTGAACGGTGCAAGGAACGGTAAGATCCGTGGAATAGCCCACGGCGAAAAGGCGTAGACCGCCTTCGATCACTCCCAGCACAATCAACGGGACGAGCACCGCGCTCGCGGCCGCAAGAATCCAGCGTGGCCGCTTGGCAGCCGTCTCGGCCGTGCTCGTCTCTATTACGGGCATAAATTTCTTCGTCCCTAAAACGCGAATGCAAGGCTGGATCGGTCCAATCCGCGGGCCTAACCGGGGCGTTGAACTTTGATGATCCAGCCCTGCTCGTTTCCCACCCGAGCGCTCAATCGCGAATGCGATCGCCGCAAGCTGGGAAAAGCCGTGATTCCGGCGCAGTTTTACGTCGCAACTTGATGGTCACTGCACCTCTGCTGCCAAATTGCAAGGCCAACGGTCAAGCTTTGTCGCTCACTACCTGCCTTTCGTTCTGACTCTCAGCGCAGACGCTCCGGAAACCGTCCCATCTGAATTGTGGGCCGCGTTGTGGCACATCAGCGTGCAACTGTTCGTGGCGCGGTTATAGCCGATGGGATTGCTCCCGTTCTGCCCCACGACACTGCCATCGAAGTTCACCAGGCGCTCGCCCGTGATCGTGGGCGAAGTCGCGCCCATGCCGTGGGCCGTATGGCAGGTTGAGCAACTGAAACCGTATTGCGAAACGTGCAAACTGTGCTGCGGGAAACTGGTATTCGCCAGAATATTGGTGGCGAGATCGTGACACTTCGCGCACATCGCGTAAGGACCCGCAGGGCTCAGATCAGGATTCGGGAACAGGTTCGTCACCGTTCCGCCCGGCACGGCCGCCTGGCTGAACTGGTAGTTGCGCTCCAACAAGTGAGAATAGATCGAGCCGTGCGGACCGTTGGCCCCGGTTCCGCCAAACTCGCGGTTGTCGTCACTATTGTGACAATCAGAGCAGAAAAGTTGCGTCCCCACCAGCCGCGACGAGGGCAGCCCGGTTTCGTTCAGCATATTCACCAGCAAGCTGGGCTGAGGCAGAGGACTCGTTCGTGGATGCGTCACCGGATGGCTCGAGGTCGCCGAAGACGCAAACTCCGGAATCACGTTCAACGGATCAGCCGTTGCCACCACGCGCACCGGCGAATAACCAAACGCCAGCAGCCGCTGCTTGCCCACGCTGGTCCCATGGCACCGCAAGCAGGTTTCATACTGATTCATAGCCGGGGTGAGAACCGTGATGCCATCGAGCGCGCTGACTCCGGTTGCCTGCTGTTGCGGAGGACGGATCGCCGGGGGTGCAGAGAATTGCACCTCCGGATTCGAGGCGTGCGCGCTGTGGCAATCCACGCATGTGGCGTGGCGATTGTTATTCAGAAGCGCCGGTTCGGCGGCGTCGTGAAAATTGTTGCCTGAAGGCAGCGGATGGCTCGTCTTCGCGACCTCCACCATGATGTTCGGCGCCGCCGGCGAAAGATACGTTCCGCCCGCATGGCAAGTCATGCAACTCTGTGTGACCGGATCGTAAGAAGGCGCCGCCGGCGTTGCCGGTCGCAGCAGCCGCGCCGGCGCAACTGAATTATGCGACATATGGCACGATGTGCAGGCATTCACTCCGACGCTCGGGTAGGACCCGGCGTGGGCGTCCGGTGACACCAGGTTCGCCGCCGTCTGATGAATGCTATTGATGAATCCGGCCAGCGGATTCACTTGCCCCTGCACCACGCGGTTGGGATCGTGGCAGGCCAGGCACATCTGGGCGTTCGAACTGTCCCGCACCAGAAAATTCTGCGCGATGCGGTCTGTGTTCTGCACGTGCGGATCGTGACAGCTGGTGCATTCCACGTTTCCGTTAACCAGCTTCACCGCTCCTGTCGGGTCCGCGGTCTTCCCCTGCGCGGCCAGCGACGCCACCAGATTTGACGCATCTTTCAACGGGGGCGTCAGGCTGAACGGATGCGATCCCGTCAGAGTGGTTCCAAACGAGTCGACGGCAGTCATCGTCCCCACCGTCGGCAGTTGTCCGTAGGCCGCGGATTGCCCAACAGCAACCGTGCCATCGTGACAGCTGAGGCACAAACTGCTGGTAACGCCCAACGTCGGCTTGGTATTGCCCGGGTTCGGATCAGTTGTGCTGCTGTAAGGAACGTAGGAGGCCGTGGAGAGTTTCTGGTTCCATAGCGGCGTATTGGCGCCCAGCCCGCTGTGCGGCGCGTGGCAAAAGGTACATCCCAGGCTGCCCTGCGAATACACCGAGGCCCCGCTGCTGATCGAGAGATTGTGCATTCCCAGCACATCGGCGGTCGGCGGAGTCTGCTGTGCAAAGCTCGACCCCGCCAGCGCGATCGAGATCGAGATGAAGATCAGCAGCCGCTTCATGGTTGCTTTCTCCCCTCAGCGGCGGCAATGCCGTAGTACTGAAATACCTGCACTCGCCGGTTGAACGAATCCACCACATAAATGCGGTCGTGCTTGTCAATCTGCAGGCCGGCAGGCAGTTGAAACTGCTCCGCTCCGGTTCCCTTTCCGCCGAAGTAGTAGAGCAGTTGTCCCTTGTCGTCAAACACCTGCACGATCCCCCATTCGCCATCGACCACATACAGGTGCGATTCCGAATCAAACGCGACTCCCTTGGGACGGAACATCCATCCGGCGCCATCGCCTGCCTTGCCGATCGCGTAGCGGAACGTTCCCGAGCGATCGAACACCTGCACGCGGAAATTCATCGCATCAACAACCGCCAAATCCTGGCCATTGAGCCGCAGTTCCGTGGGGTAGTTAAACTCGCCGTCGCCCGTGCCCGTCTTGCCGATCGTCTGCAAAACGCTGCCCTGCATATCCATCACGAAAATTTTGTTGCGCAGCGTGTCGGTCACATAAATCCGCTGCGCCGCCGAATCCACCGCGATTCCCGTCGGCCGCTTGAAATATCCCTCCCCGCCCTTCAGGCTTCCGATCGCCCGCCGATACTTTCCGTTCGCATCGAACACAAAAATCTTTCCCGTTTGTGAATCGGTCACATAAATGTTGTCCTGCGCATCTACGGCGACACATTGCGGCGAGAGCATGGCATCTTTCCCGGTATCGCGCCGCGAGAGAAACTTGTATTTCTGCTGTTCGAAATCGAAGATGTGCACGCCCACTGCGGCCACGTCGGTAACGATCACCCGCCCACGCGAGTCCGTCACCACGCTGTAAGGACTCACCATGTAGTGGAAGTCAGGTTCGCCGGCGATCGCATCCACCACCCGTGTCCAGAAACTGCGCCTGGGCTTGACCTCGCGCTCCAGGCTGAAGGCACGTTCGAACGACAGCTTCCGACCGCCATCCATGAGCAGGTCGGGCGCCGAAAGCGTCTTGGTCGTTTCTTTGGGACGCTTCGCCGCAGGCGCCGGCAGAGCGAGACACACCGCGATCGCGGCAACCAGCATCCTTGCCACGATCTTTTTTGAGTCCCCCGCCGACTCAACCCGCCCGTCTAGAAGAAATCGAACCATCGCGAAATCCCAGCGAAATACGATGTGGTATTGGCCGGCAAACCCGCCGCGCTGATCCCCTGTGTAAAACGCGTGTACCCGGCCTGCAGCCCCACCCGCCGTAAATGGTACTGCAACTGCGCGTTGAAGATTTCCATGTTGTTGTGGGAGACGGTTGCAGCCACCGTGTCGCTGATCGCGCGGTTGAAGCTGCCGGAAAGCACCATGCGCCGCACCGGCGTGACCGAAATACCTCCACCGTAGTTGCTTCCGGCGGTGGTGATCAGCCCGGTAACTCCTGGCGTTGAGATAACTGGGATCAGGCTGCCCGCCCCCAGAAAGGAAATGCCGTCCGACTTGCCGTAATTTCCCGTCAGTGTAAATCGACGCGAGGTGATCGAGGTCGAATAGCCCTCAGTTGAATTGCTTGTGCCTGCGTAGTGGGTCAACCCGCTATGCATTCCGTTGAATGCGGTCGTCCACAGGAATCCGCCGGGTAGGCGCCGGCGCACATTCGCACTGTACTGGAAATACGAGGTCGTGTACGTCACCAGCACCGATTGCACATTCTGGGCGTAGCTGAACACGCCCGACATATTCCAGCCCTGGATCCGGTGAAAGAAATTCACGTTCCCCATGAATCCGAGCGCGTTTTGGCCCTGGCCGTTGCTGCTGTCGACCACCGACGCGGACACTGTGAACATGTCCAGCAACCGCTTACCGTAATTCACGGTTCCGCTGAGATAGGTACCGGTGTAGTTTTTCCCAAAGTAACTCTGGTCGTAATACGTTGCCTGCGACGTCGCGGAAAGAAAGTTCGTGAACTTGTATTGGACTTGTCCCCCGAACGTTGACGAGTGCGCTCCCGACCCCAGGCTCAGTCCAAGGATCGGAGCTCCCGTCGTGCTGTTAAGCGTTTGCGAGAAGTAGCCATTCAGGTTGCTGACGTAGTTCTCGTTCACGTTGAACGAGAGCTTCTGAGTGGGATGGAAGTTCGCTCCGGAATTCACCTGGCTGTTGGTGTAGCTGTTACTGTTTGAGTTCTGATCCGCGTCGGAGAAATAATCGGCATTGGCAGACGCCCGGTCGTAATTCGCGAAAAACTGTC